>Ga0126381_100000638_pt1 | contig 38729 bp, 27 predicted proteins | sample PanSoiMetPlot_28_FD_96465 | JGI IMG/M metagenome (GOLD analysis project Ga0126381, IMG submission 96465) | Tropical forest soil microbial communities from Panama - MetaG Plot_28 | ecosystem: Environmental > Terrestrial > Soil > Tropical forest > Bulk soil | place: Panama | collected 2016-02-17 | reverse complement strand
TTCGTGGCATGATTCATGGCCACTTGTGCCCCTGTTTCATTTGGAGAATGTGCTTTCGCGTAGCACTCAAGAATCTGTCCACATACGAACCACATATTGGTCTTGCTTAAAAAGCGTTTACTAGGTTTTAAACTATACATCCAACGAATGGTCCATGCAATTAGTCTACGGAATAAAATCAGCGGAACGCCCAAAAAAGACAACGCGGCCCGATTTTCGAATCCAAAGGCGCGAACTTCTGAGCGCCCTTTGTAAAACCACCAACTTAAGAAGTAGTCCCTTTTAATCCTATTTCTCGGAACTGCGTGAAAAAGAACTGCCGAGGGTTCATATCTGATTCGCCCTCCCGCAGCAAGCACTCGGCGTCCAAAATCGCTATCTTCCGATCGGATCAAATTACCAGGCTGAGGTCCCAACTCTGTGCAAAAGCCGCCATATTTCTGAAATACCTCTCGCCGATACGCCATGTTGTTTCCAAACGGTGCTTCCTTGAGTTCGAATGCCTTTTGACCGCGATCAAAGCAACCCAGAGTGGCCAGATTTCGGTCATTGAGCTCCAGCCATCGAGGAGGAACAAATCCTCTCTCAGGCAAGGTGCGTCCACTGACACCATCCCATGCCCTATCTTCAAGATTAACCATTAGATTTGCTATCCACTTGGGATCGACAATAACGTCATCGTCTGTAAAGAAGAGTATCTCCCCGAGAGCCTCCTGGATCCCACGATTTAGAGCGAATGATTTTCCCGGCCGTGGCTCAAATGCATAACGAATTCGGTTAGGAAACCGGATTGATAAGCTTTCTACAACCACACGAGTCTGGTCCTGCGAGTTGTTGTCGACTACAATGATCTCCCACTCGACAAGATCTGGCACTCGGGAGTCTACAAGGCTCTCTAAGGTCTTCGCCAATAAATGACTGCGGTTATAAGAACAGATGATAACTGTAATGTTTACCGTATTTCGCGACATATTCCTTTTCAGCTTGTCAAACTACGGCATCGATTATATGTACATACAACTACGCTGACCTCAGTCATCTGAAGCAAGCACCTTGTTTATTGCATATGCAGCTCAATCTTGCCCGTTTCCTCAAATGATGGCCTCGAGCCAGTTGTCTTTTGAATTGAGCACTTGGCAAAGGGATCTCGGCCCCCTCGAACGGGTTATTTGGCCGACCTGATTAGAAAACCCTAGTCCTGTAACAAACCTTGCCGCAGGTACTTTTATTGGGTGTCCCTCCCAAAAAGCTTATCGATCGTCTGTTTGGGGTTTAGCAATAGATCCAGGAGTTTCAAAGAGATAGCCTTTGCCAACTTGCCCCGGTGAAGTGGATACCCAATTTCTTTAAGTCTCTTTTCATGGTGGGCCCAAAAGGCTCTTTCACGGAAATTAACGGCGCTCGCCGCCAAAAGTTCATAGTACTGCTCCATCAGCTCATTGAGGCGCCCCTCAAGTTCGCCGGCGGTAAGATATATTGACCCGTACTCACGAAGATCGCTGACCTTCGACAACCAGTATGCATGAAGTTCTTTAGAGGTTGTACTCATCTGCGCTTGGTGAACTCGTTCGTAAGACAAAACCTGATGCACGAACCCGAAGTCCGAAGCACTTAAATACTTGATGCACGCGCTTGTGTCTGCTTCTGCTGTCGAGTTGGGATAAAACGAATCTTCACACCTCACCAGGTCGGCTCTGTATAGGATGGAAGTTGGAGTGCCAAAGACATACGGACCGCCGAGCAGATACCGTCGACAAATTTCGTGCCCGGGAATGACTGTACTGGGATATGGGAGCTCATCCCATTTAACGCGCCACAGTCGCCAGTCCGTCCCCCCACCGCTAAGCTGGTATGATCCGACGATCCCCACGGATGGGTTCGCCTCCGCGAGACTAACCATCCTGACAATACATTCCGGGAAGAGCCAATCATCCGCAGACACCACTTTGCAGTATTTGCTATTCGAAGAGATGAGACGGAATGCCCTGTTGTGGTTGGCTATTATCTCGAGCAACCGCTCATTTCGATAGACATGGATACGTTTATCGGTCCGTGCATACCGCTCGACGATCTCAGGTGTGCCGTCCGTACTGCAGTTGTCGACAATTATGTACTCAAAGTTCCGATATGTTTGTGCCAAAACACTCTCAATGCATTCTGGCAAGAAGCGCCCCATGTTGTAGGCAGGAGTAATCACGCTAACCAGAGGTTCGTGTGGTTCCTTCATAAGGTCCCCGGACTCCAAGTTGTGAAGGTACCCATCGTCGCCCATGATCGCGCTCGATGAAGCTAGCTATTCCTCCGGAAAAGGACAAACGCAACAATCAAGCTTGCGGCAACGCCAATTGTTACGAGCATTGCGAATACAATCACCCAATCAAGGGCCCTCGAAGGCTGGTTGATCGTCACCGCCTGAGCTGCAGAGTAAGAACCCGCAACCGTATCAAAGATTGCATTCCCAGACTCCGTGGAGAAAAACGTAATCACACTATTTGCTGGGATTGTGTAGGTGAATGAGCCTTTAATTACCGTCACAGGAGATAGCGGCTGCAAATTATTTGAGGCAGAAGTTATCCATGGGGTCACGCGTGACCCGAGCATAGTACCGACTGCGAAGCTTTGGTTGGAAACGGGGTTGCGCGAAATGTTCAAGGCGACCACCGCTCCCATCGTCTCACTTCCATTCTCAAACGCTGTGACTCGCAGTCCGGTGCTATTTGTCACGCCCACTCTGAGCCATCCAGGACGAACGAACTTGCTCCAATTTCCGATGGCATAGGCACGCTTGGCAATATTGCCATTTGCGTCTGTCAGTCCTTCGTTGTCGCCAAGGTATTGAGGAGCCTGCTCCTGAGTCTGGAAATAGATCCAGGCATTGACATTCGATATCGTCAGGAAATCATGGATCTCAGAAGCCCACTTCTGAGCATCCGCCCAACTACCATCGTACTTGTTAAATCCGGAGACTTCTGTTTGCCACACATGTTGCCCATATCCGTAGTCAGTTAAAGGGACTGCACTCCCTCCCCCGTAAGCATGCATCCCTAAAACTCCCACGAGAGGAGCGACAGAAGCGTCCGTCATTGTTGTGACTGCGAACCCCCCGTAGTTATTTGACCACCTTGTAGGCTCCGGAAAAAGTATCTTGACGGATCCATAGCCAGCCGCCACCAACGCGGAATGTAGATAGGGGATAAAGTCGTGGAACTGTTGGGAGGTCCATAACGTTGAAGGATAATCAGTCGACGAGTCAGGTTCATTTTGAACACCGACAACGTCAACCGTCACACCGTGATTTTTCATGAAGTTGAGATAAGAGACGAAAACTGCCGCGAGTGCACTGTAGTTCGTTGGATTACCTAAGAAACTTCCGCCCGTCTGGAAGAGGCCATTCGATTTCATCGACGCAGGTACGCTCCAATTCGAAGAAGCCACTGTCGGCACTCCCCGCGCAACTGCCTGTTGAACTTCTGCCAACTCATTGACGAGAGCGGTAGCACCCGATGAAACAGATATGCAATCTGGGTGATATGTGCGGCAATCCGGCAAATTGGGCACCATTTGGGTACGAATAATAGAAAGTCCAATACCTTTCGACTGACTCCAAAAGAAGTCAGCCTTGGCCGACGACATAGGTCCGTCGATTACCGACGAGGCACCGAATCCATCAATCGTCTGTTTCGGAGTTGCCCAGTCGACGATGATCGTCTGCGAACTAGAAGCCACGGGCGAAATCAACAAGAACAGAGACAGGGTTTCCTTCAACATCAAAAGCTCTTGTAAGTCCCATAAAGCCGGCATGCATTGTTGCCGGATCAACAGCTTACTCTTTCTCGTTTACCGCTACGGCGCCCAGCGGTACAGGCTGAGGCTAAAAGCGGATACCAGGAATTCTCCAGCAGTTGCCTCAATCTTCGCCAGGACTCCTATAAGTCCATCGGCAACCCGGTCTCAGTCCTGTTCGGCGACGAAACGTCCCCCGTCTAATTCAGGAACTTTGTCCAGCTCAATCCGCGCGACATTTTTCCACCGAGAGCGGATGGCCTTGAATTGACCTTCATCCAGAGAACTGGCGTTCGTGAATTCCATATTCTGGCGAAAATGCGCGGGATTCGTCGTGCCCACGATCATCGTGTGTACGCCAGAGGCGCTCATCGGAAACCTGAGCGCTATTTCAAGGGCACGTCCGTCTTGCAGGAAATCATATCGGAGCACCTGCAAACGATCCCAGTAAGGTTGGTAATAGCGATTTTCTGGCCGAGGGACTCTCCAAAGCGCGTTGGCGATCGGGCGCTTCGCGATCACACCCATGCCCTGCTGGCGGGCGAGCGGCACGGTCACATCGAGGGCTTCCTGGTCGGCAATGTTAATTGAGATCTGCAACGCTTCAAAATGGCCGCAGCGAACAGCGTAGAGTGCCGCCTTTGCATCGCCGCTGTAACCAATATGACGTACTTTACCAGCCCGACGGGCCCTTTGCAGGACTTCTATCACCTCGCCTCGACGCAAAGTGTCTTCCGAACAGCTGTGAATTTGGATCAAGTCAATCCTGTCGGTCTTCAGCCGCCGCAAACTCTGCTCGATGTTCCATTCCAGCACGTGTGGATTCCATTCGGGGGCCTGAAACTCAGGCGGATCCGCTTTGTCCTTCCAACGCCCATACTTGCGCCTCGCACGCAACCAAAATCCGGTCCAACTGCTCTTGCGTGGGAGCCGTCTTCCGCACTTTGTAAAGAGTAAAAATTGATCGCGCCTCCCCCTTAGGGCTCGACCAATCTTCTCTTCGCTGTCGGAGTACAATGGGGCGGTATCGATGACGTTGAGCCCAGCGTCCAGGGCTTCGCCGAGTATCTTATCCACAATCGGATAGGGAGTATTCTCAGAACCGATTTCCCCAGCGCCGAATCCAAGCACGCCAACTTGCATGCCTGTCTCACCAAAAGACCGCCGCTCCATCCGATGATTCCTCCATCATGTAAAGTTGGCGGACACTACTGGCGATTTGTGACCAGACGATTCCACCGAAAAACCAGAATCCTACTTGGATCGCCTTCCGCGGTCGCATGAACCAGCTGTGCCCGAGCATCGGGGATGCCCGACTGCAACCAGTCCTTGTAGTACCTCGGCTGATCGAATGCCCCCTGGCGAAGGATCAAATAATCTGTCTTTTCCTTTTCGATATACCGGATCGCTAAGTCGGCATTACAGGACGGGAAGTGCACAAAATCCGCATCCGCATGAAATGCCACGGTGTCGAGAAGATCCATGATCCGAACCCGCCCGGCCTGTTGCTGTTGGATCCAGATCCCGACATCCTTTGCCCCCTGAGTTTCAGTAGAACCCTCCCGGAACGTAAACAGATTTCTTGTGTCTTTCGACGCATAACTCAACATGACGATCACAATGAACCCTGAAACCAACGCGCCGGGCCCCCATCCGCTGTTCCAATGAGTTACGACTGGGACGTTTCGGTTTATCCAACGGGCAACTTCCACCAGACCACTTGCTCCCCAAATAAGAAGGAAGGGCGTCAGAACAAAATAGTGTCTTACATAAGCGCCACGCGCGGCAGCAAACGTCGCCATTACGGCGGTTGTGGGAACCAAAATAAAGAACAAATGTTGAAAAACTGTCCGCCGCGGCCACGGCCGACGAACTGCGCCCAGGAGAGCCAATGCTGGGAGGAAAGGCGCGCCGAGCCATCTTTCACGAAGGTTGGCAAGCAGGTCAGGAGTGTTCCTGCGCACACCCTCTGCAAAGTACGGAACTAGGTCCCTAACGCGCACATGCGTGTCGCGAATAAGGTCCGCATTGGAACGCATCCCGGCACCAGTTGGCTCGAGCCTGTCGTTAATAGAATTCGCTGAATCATAGTCCGCTTCGTGGAACAAGGCTTCGTTCGCTCCGGAACTCGCGCGCCCCCAAGCTGCTTGCTCACCCATACCCCACGCGTACAGAATTGTACTTCTCCCTTCGAGGCGGAGTTTTCCTGTCGAGTTATAGATCAAAAGTATTTGGGGTAATGCGAACAAGATAAAAACTGCTAGGGCAGCGGCGGCTCGCTTGAGCTTCACCCCCAGCGCCACATCCCGAGCAATTAGCCCGAGGAGGACTGCAACTGATAGAGGCACGATAGCTTCTTGCCGGGTAAGGTACGCTAAGCCAAATGCTCCCCCCGTCAGGGACCAACTTAGGATCGAAGGACGATCAAATGCGCGCAGGGCAAGGTAGACTGCCGATAGGAGCACCGTGATATACGGTCCCTCTGAAAATGCTGTAAACGAAAGATTGACCAACATCGGGAAAAGCGTCGTCATTAGCGCGGCGACTGCTGCAGTTCGGCAGTTAAATAACCGCAGCGCTATGCCAAACACCGGCAAGGGAAGAAGCACACCGAACAAAAGCGAGACCAACCGTGCTGCTAATTCGTAATCATTGTGCGTTGACAAGGAGGCCGCAGCGATGAGCGTGGGAAAGAGAGGCGGAAACGTTAGCTGTGTTCCCGGGGTAGAAATGCCCACGTATCCCCTGCCCTCTCGTAGATTCTCGGCTATTCTCGCGTACTCAGCACCCTCGGATTCAATAGCGCCCGTGCGCCAGTGATGCCATGCACCCGCGCGCAGGGCTGCGCCGGCAAGGACGATTGCGATTAAGAGGATGAGATAGGGGTACCGCGCCCTCAAGTTTCCGGCGAGAGTTAATTCCGCCGGGGTTGGGGCGGACTCTGCGACAGCTGACGAATCCATGGTCGCTCCTGAAAAATAGCCGCAAGGCCACTCGGTAGGCAAAATACGAGAGGCAGATTCTTGCTTGCGTCCGGAGGTTTGGTGTAAGACTGAGTGAAAAAGTGGGAAACTCAGATCTGCCGCAGAGACAAAAGCGGCGTGAGGCGGTACAACAATTTTTTCATGCAAGGTCCAGTCGGGATTTTGTGCGAGTCAGGCTTCAACGAACCCGGCTAAATGCGTGAGCTTTCCCAATGACCTGGAAATTTGTCCTTCACAGGACCAGCTTGCGGCAGTAGCGCTTTCGATGCATTCCACCAGATAGGGCTCGCCATTGTAGACAGGCGTGACTACGCTAACCAAAGGCCATTCAGAAACTCCCATCTGTGCGTCCCCCATTCTTGTGGGCCTTCCAAGCCTGCTGAACGGGCTCACTCTTGCCCCTCGTGCGACAGTTACAAACTCTGAACTCTGGCGATTCCCGTGTGGGTTGTCTGCAGTCTACAATCAGGCTACAGCAACTGGGCTATTTTGGAGTTCCTGCTTTGTGCCGAGAGCAGACCGGCAGTCCCGCAACAATTCCTGCAAGATATTTTTGCCGCCCGGAATCACCAACATTCCCGCGAAGTAGCAGAGCGCCCCGGCAGGAACATAAAAGCACAGGGCCGCGAGATTATTCTGAAGGGGAGCCAGATTGAATAAAGCGTATAACATGGCCACCATGAGGAGGCTACAGGCCGCCGGGCGCGCGATTGCCCGCAGCCAAATAGACAAATCTACAGGTGTATCCCTGAGAGCGGCCCACACCAGCGGCAGGAAGGCAATATATGTAGCCGCGACCTGCCCAAAAGCAACTCCACGTGCGCCCCACATCACGCCCACGCTGACTGCCGTGATCAAGGTCAGCGAGTCGAGAATCCCAAGTACGGCGTATCGACCGGTCTTTCCACACGACACCATCACAAAACCTACGGTAGTAATCGCGGGCCTGATAAACATGGCGATAGCGAGGATGCTGGCGAGCTCAATCGCCCCGGACCAGCGCTGGCCCAGTAACGCTGCGACCAGTTGCTTGGAGCACATGAAGGCACCCGCCGCAAGCGGCATCGTGATGAGACTGACCATGCTCACTGTTTTTTGAAAAACCCGTCTATATTTCGGCGCGTCGTCTTGGAGTGCACTGAAAAGAGGCTCCCACACGCTCTGCATAGGCGAGGTTAATTGAGTTATCGGCATCATGACTAATTGGAAGGCCTGGCGATAAATTCCTAGGGCGGTCGCACCGGTAAACCTTCCGAGCAATATTTGGTCCAGGCTACTTGTAAAGTAGGTGACAATATTGAAGAGTGTGATGTCACGTCCGAACCGCATTTGCGAGCCGACTCCTCGTTTCAGATCAGGGAGCCCGGGGATCCACGGACAGGCGATGAATGTCCCAACGGCAACGAGCACGCTTCTGGCAAGTTCTCTCCAAACCAGTGACCAGTATCCATACCCTCTCAAGGCAAGAAGGATTGCGAGGGCGTTGCTGAGCACCAACGCGCCCGTTCCAATGATCCCGGTGGCCAGAAATTTCATCTGACGATTGAGGAGCGCCTGATGCTGAATCGTAAGGCCGCCGAGCACAAAAGTAAAAGACAACCACATGGCGATGTGGGTGAGCCGCTGTTCGTGGTAGAAGCCCGAAATTGCACTGGAGAGCATGAAAATCGATAAACAGATTCCTAACCCTATTACGAAATTCAGCCAGAATAAATTGCTAACTTCTGGATGGGTCAGTTCCTTCTTCTGGACTGTAGCTTTGCCTAGCCCTATGTCTTTGAATCGTTCGGCTATCGCGGTGAGGGCGAATACCATTCCGAGAAGCCCAAAATCGGCGGGCACCAGTATTCGTGCAAGCACTGCCGTGGCAGCAATGCCAAGCACGAGGTTCGAGCTTGATGAGACAAACATGAAAGCGCCGCCCCGTATCGACTTCGATTTCAGGTGCGGCTTGATCGCATCGGTCTGAAACCAATGCTCGTATTTTGGTTGGGAAGATTGCATTCGCGCTTCAGTTTGAGGACTGCCGTACAGCTCGGTAAGGCCGCACCACGGACGGCGCGGTGCTCAAAAACGCATTCTGCTTTTTACCTGACTGCCCAGGTGAGAATTCGTGGCGACCCCTCGAACTGGCTCACCTTTTTCCATACAAATCGGCGATAGAGCTCCTGAATGACGTCCAACTTGCTTTGGCTGGGATAAAAGTAAACTGCTTTAGCTGCGCCATGGTTCGACAAGAATCTTCGCATGATGCCCCGGCGATCCGAGTTCCTCGAAAGCTTTGGCCACACCTTCAATGCCGACTTTGCCGGTAATCAGTGGATTGACGCGCAGCTTACCCTTTCTGATGTTGTGGAAGGTATCTGCAAATTCGCATCCGGTATAACCCAGCGCAAACTGCAGGTTGATTTCCTTATGGAGGCCGGATAACAGGTACATGTTGTCGCGCTCCATGCACAAACCGGTGACGACAATCCTTGTGTCTCGCGGCGCGCTAAACATAATCTCATCGATCATGCCGGGCACGCCGACACACTCGAAAATCACCGCGGGGCGGCGGGTTGAGCCGCCCGTTTGGAAGATTTCGTAGGGTGACTTCTCCCGAGGGTCGATCACGACGTCCGCACCCATCTGCACCGCTAACTCTCTGCGCCGAGGCGACAAATCGGCCGCAACGATGGGACCTGCTCCCTTAAAGTTGAGCGTTGCAATCACGGAAAGCCCCACGGGGCCACATCCGATGACGAGTGGAACGTCGCGCTTCTCAAGCCGCGCTTTCGTGACCGCGTGATAGCCGACAGCCATTGGTTCCGTCAGAGTGGCCACCTCCGACGGAAGCTCCTGAGGCACTTCGAGAAGATTATTTTCGGTGAGTCGCATCAACTCGCCAAAGCCGCCGGGATTCTCACTCGAATAGCCGATCCCTTCATCGCCCGAGGTGCGGGATAGCGAAGGCGTCGAGCACACCCGGGTACCCACCTTGAAGCGCTTGCGAGTTGCAGGGCCGTAATCCACGACTTCCGCGCAAAACTCGTGACCCATGACGATATCCCGGTTGGGATCGATCGCGAATATGCCGCCGGAACAACGCGAGCCTCCGACGAGAGCTTCTGCAAACCGCAGCGCGTGAAGATCAGTACCGCATATTCCGCAGGCGATGGTCCTTACAAGGACTTCGCCGGGACCCGGGGTGGGAACAGGTATAGTGTCAACGACCAGCTTGTTTTTACGCATCACGACTGCCCGCATGACGGTTCTCTCTTTCCACGTTCCTCGGCCGCCTTCATGGGAGTTCTGCTCTGTCGAGCGGCGAAATCACAGAGTTCGTCTGGCTGAGCCTGAGATTACTCTGTCCCGGATTCAACATAGTCCGGAAGAATGGTTTCGATCTCCGGCACTGCGCTATACAGTTGAATTAGCGTAGAGCAGATCCCTTCCCAAGAAAATTGTTCCCCGACAGCTTCGCGAGCGGTGCAAGCTATCGAGTTTCGAAGCTCGGCGTTCGTGAAGAGGCGGATAACGGCGTCGGCGATCGCCGATGGATCAGCAATTTCGACGACTAGACCGCTGCGGCCATCGGAAATCAATTCGGTAACCGCGCCGACGCGGGTTGAAACCACAGGTACACCCGCAACCATCGCCTCGAGTATGCTCACTCCAAAAGACTCATAAAGGGATGGACCAACGTAAATGTCGGCGCTTTCATAGAATTTTGGAACTTCACCGTAGGCTGCAAGGCCAGCGAACGTAACTTGTTTGGCAGCTGCTGGGCTCAGCTTTTGTTTCAATTGTTTCAGGTAGCCGTCTCGATAAAATGGCTCAAGGCTGTCGACAATTCTTTTTCCCAGACAAAGATCGGTAATATCCTCACGCGGTGCGATCCACTCCGGGCCCACGATCGTTAGAGTAGCGTTCGGGGACTGCCGGACTATCAACTCGAATGCGTCCAGCAGGACATGAGTTCCCTTTTCTGGGGAGATTCTCCCGACGCAAAGGAGACGGCTGCGAAAGGCGTCATTTTCCTGGTGAGTCTGCCAGCCGCGAGAAAAGGCATCTGGCGACACTCCCATGGGAACAGTTCGGCAGCGATTCACAATCTTGGGGAACTTGGTGCGGATGGCTTCGGTGACAAATTCGCTGCAGGAAATTACCAAATCGATCCTGGAAAGCCTCGAGCTCAGGTGATTGAATTCCACCTGCGTCAGCCATTCACCATGCATATGCAAAACGACCCGCAGCTCTGGGTTGAGACCCTTGATCAAAGCCGCGAACTGCGGGTAGTAGTGGACATGCACAACATCGCAGTTCTGCTTGCGCAGATCCAGTGCAACTTTTAAGCAATATTCCGGATACCAGAAGTCGGATTTGAAGAGCGGGCCCTTGATTCCGAGGAGGTTTCGAATGAATCGCAAGCACTTTGAGATCCGAGCATCCCAGCGCGTAGAGAACGGCCGAAAGTGCACACCCTCCTTAATGAAATCACGTCGTTCGGAATCGAAGCTGCCCGAATAGACTAGTACATCGTGGGATTTTGAAAGACGAGTCGTTACTTCCCGATTCCAAATCTGCAGGGAACCGTCGGAGTGCGGCGACCAAATAGGTGGAAAAACAAAGGCAATTTTCATGAGTGATCCGGGCGCCGCCGTGATTTCGCCGCGCTTTCCATCCCCAGGCGAAGCTCCAACCTATTAACTCATACCGAATGAATGAGGCCCGTATGAGAACGACCGCGCGCGGATAGAGCACGCTCGGCGGCACGCTCCCCGCTTATAAAGCTCTCGTCCGTCCACATATAACCCCAGTCTCCGTAGCGTCCGCAATAGGCGATGTCGATTTCATCGAGATAGCCATGTACCGTCGCAAGAGCCGCGGCACGATCGAGGTCGAAGATGATGTTGGCGTAGCGGAGGAGCATCGCCTTGCTATACAACACGCGGTCACTCTCGCGGAGAAGCCCGCAACGGCGGAGATCCCTGATCACCGGTCCAATCCAGTCCTCGGCTGAACTCGTCAGGGGCTTGTACTTTTCCGAGAAATAGACTTCCGCCTGAATGCTTCCGGTTCCTGGAGGCGCATTCCGAGCCGTGAGCATGTGTGGAAATCCCAGGCGGGTGAAGCAAATGTCTTCGTCGTAGAAATAGGTCATGTGCGCGTCGGAAAGATCAGCGCGATTCACACCAACGTTCACCAGAACGCAGGTCGTGCAAGCAAGCCGGCGGGATGCAGCGACGACCTCCGGCGGCGCGCCCGGAATCATGCGAATCAGGTCCGGGAGCGGTACCGAAGAGACCAGGCCGTCGTAGTTGGTCACGTGCCCGTTCGAGAATTGAAGCTCGCGTGCGACTGGATCAATGGAAAGCAGTTCGTGTTGGAGCTTCAGGTTGCCGAAAGGAATGAACTTCTTCAGGTAGTTCACGAATCCGCCAGCACTGGGGTAACGGAAATGGGTGATGTAATGGACGTGAGGAGCGGATGGCGAAATCGCTCCACGCAAGACTTCTTCGAGGCTTGGGCGGTAAATGCGTGGACCGAGCCAATCGGTGCTCATGTTGTCCGCCGTGGTCGTGTGGTATTTCCTCGTGTACTGCATGGGAAAAGACTCGGCGAACGTCTTGCCAAAACTGGAAATCAACCAATCTCCATAATTCGTTACCGACATTTCCGGTTTCTGGTGTTCCTGCACAAAATCGCTGATCACCTTCACCACCACATCCTCCGGGAGTCCGTGAAGATGGAGTTGCACCGGGTGCAGCGGCCAGTGGCCGCGCCAATAGTTGTTCAGGTTGATCTGGATGGTTTCGTACTCCTGATTCACGCTATCAGCGAATAAGTTCTGAATTCGTGGATCTTTTGTAAAGGAAATGTGCGGACCGACGTCAAACACGAAACCTGTTTCGGAACGGAACGACGCTGTATGGCCACCATGATAGTCATTTTTGTCGTATATCACGGGCGTAATTCCTTCAGCATGCAGCCGGTGGGCCGCACCGAAACCCGCCATCCCAGAACCCAAAACGACTATGTTTGCCATAAAAAGAGCTTCTCCTGATTTTCCAATTCATCTCGTGCCGGGGCAGCTTCGCCGGTGAGCATTAATGGCGTATGAGTCCCTCGTAACGTTCGATCTGTGTTTGCGTGAGCTGTTGAACATCGGCGCCCGCCTGAAATGCGCGCCACCATTCGACAATCCACTCGAGGGCCGATTCCAAGGGGAGAACAGGATACCAATCCAGGCAGACTTTTGCCTTGGAAGCATCCAGCTTCAGAAAGTGAGCTTCGCGCGGGTGCGTCGTTGCATCAAGGTTCCAAGCTGCGCCGGCTCCCCATAGATTAACCAGTTTATCCGCAATCCAGGCCACAGGTTTGGCATCTGCTTCCGTTGGTCCAAAGTTCCAGCCGGAGGCAAACCGGGAACCGTCCTCCGACAGTCGCTCCGCAAGCATGATGTATCCGCGCAGAGGTTCAAGAACAAATTGCCATGGTCGAACAGCTGAAGGATTGCGGATCAGACAAGGTTTACCGGCAAGGAATCCTCTCATCAGGTCGGGGATGAGCTGGTCGCTGGTCCAATCGCCTCCACCAATCGCGTTCCCTGCGCGGGCCGAAGCCAATGCGACCCCGTGGCGTTGAAAAGATTCGGGGGGGAAGAAGGAATCCCGATATGCAGAGGTAACAAGCTCGGCACAACCCTTTGAGTTGGAATACGGATCGCGGCCCCCCATAGGCTCATTTTCACGGTAGCTCCAAACCCATTCGCGATTCTCATAACACTTGTCGCTGGTGACGTTGATAACGGCGCAGCGCAGCTTTAGTCGCCGAATTGCCTCAAGCAGGTGCACCGTCCCCATAACATTCGAGGAATACGTCTCAACAGGATCTTCGTAGCCACGACGCACTATTGATTGCGCCGCCATGTGAAATATCACATCCGGACGGCACTCCGCCAAGACGGATGTGAGCCGCGAAAGATCGCGGATGTCCGCGCAAACAGAGTTTAGCGAACTCGCGACCTGCGCCTGTTCGAAAAGATTCGGCCGGGTCGGAGGATGGAGGGCATATCCGGTTACCTCGGCGCCAAGCGCATCCAGCCACAGAGACAGCCAGCTCCCTTTAAATCCGGTATGACCGGTGAGAAGTACCCGTCGATCTTTCCAAAATGTGCGATTAAGCATGCCCAGTGAAAATCTATCTCGCTTGAAAAGAAGAGTTGTCGATGATGGCTAGGTCTGATCACAAAAAGGGATGTTCTAGACCAAGGATAACAACGTATCCGCCTACCTCGCCACGTTTGCGGTTTGCAACTTGGAGGGAACCGTTAGCGACCAACGCATGAGTTGTTCATGCCAAAGGTTATCGGAAAACCTGCTAACTGGCAGATAGACATCATCAAAGGTCAACATCTGATCCTTTTCGACGTCGCGTCTAAGGATACAATCGGTTGAGAGGGCGATCGGTAATGCAGAAGTAGTCCTAGCCGTTGTTACATTGTCGATAAGACCGTAAGTGCAAAATCCCCCGATGCCATCCAGCAGCTCACCAGCCTTCAAATTGCGCTTGGCAATTGCCAGCACCTCACAAACAGGACCTGCAATTGGGGCCACGGTAGCATCTCGGTGGATTACTGCTCGCCCGATTGTTGAAGCGATTTGGATGTGCGGCAGATGAAACGGAGTGTAAAAAGCATAGAAAGGGCCATCGCCGAGCTTGTAATACGCCAGCTGGACCTTTTTCAGGGGTGAATCCTCATGGACAAGGACAAACGCTCCTGTGTAGGGTGACGCGCCCAGGGCGTAGTCCACCAGACCGGAACTCAGCATTTGATCCGTAGGCAGCAAGTTGGCCATTTCTCGCACGTCCTTACATGCGGGACCGTACATTCCTCGTCGCCCAACGCGAAAGCCCGTCGCATTCGCCAATACTGCTGCTTCCATGGAAAGTTTGGTGGAGTCCGCAAATGAAGTGACTTTCCTTGCGTCTTGGTCATTCTTTCCTGCAAATGCCCGCTGAGTTTCTGGTGTTCGGTAATAGTCCACAATGCCTTTGATGTTGCCCGCGGCGACAGGTCGAAGCCCCAGGGAACGTAGATAGCGTAGCAGCGTCATGGCTACACCAGGCTCGTCACCATCAGTATGTGTGAGCACTACTCCAGCCTGATCTGCTTTAACTTTGAGAATTGGGCCTATCAGGGAATCGAGTTCGGCATTGACCAGGACAACGTGCTTACCATTCTTGATAGCCTCAAGAACAACGCGCGCGGCCCTGTCTACCGTTCCGGTAACTTCCACAATAAGATCGACAGATTTGCAAGTCGTCAGGACGGACGGATCATCAGTCAAAATTGGCATGTGGTTGGCAATGCCTGTTTCCGCCTCTTTGGCAGAAGCCACTCGTCGCCATTCATTTATGCCGGCTTCCCGGAACGCACGCTCCCCGTGCGAAACGGTTCGGTTAGCAATAGCAACGAGGCGTATTCCCGGCACTGGTGTACCCAGCTGAAGTGCGATTGCTCGCCCCGTAGCTCCTGCTCCCACCATTCCAACACGGATCGGACAACCGTTAATTTCAAGGTTTTGCAAAACTGTGTCCACGTTCACGATCTACTCCTACCTGTTTAGCATCGGCCAATTTCGATCTTGCTCCGAAATAGCGGTTGCCGGTAACGGCCAGTGAATACTGAAGGCCGGGTCGTCAAAACGCACTCCCCTCGTTACATCAGGACTATAAAAAGCAGACGTCATATAAAACATTTCTGTATTGTCCTGGAGAGTCTGATAACCATGCGCGCACTGCTCAGGTACATAGAGCATTCGTCCGTTCTCGTCACTCAATTCTGTGCCATACCATTTCCTATAGGTTACTGAGTCAGGCCGCAGATCAAGCACCACATCAAAGATACTGCCTCGAGTGCAACGAACAAGTTTGGCTTCCAGTGCCGGGGCCAACTGCAAGTGCATGCCTCGGATTGTACCTTTCCTATGACTAAGTCCCATGTTCGCCTGGACTGGCGTGAAATCGATTCCGTGTTCAGCAAACTCTCGACTACACCAGGCGCGAAAAAATTTGCCGCGTTCGTCTTCGTGTGAATCCGGATCGATGGACCAGGAACCTACAATCATATTTTCGGTAAATCGCATATGACTTTCCGAAGAACAGCTGTGCCGATTAAGATTCGGACTCGAAAATGTGGTTAAGGAATCGACCTGGCTCTCGACAAAGTCATTTGAAATACTATCCCTGAAATGCGCTACCGCATTGAAAAGGCAGAAATAAGCAGGACAGGCTACCGCCATGAGACTTGCAACTCTTGGCAAACTATATTGGTGCAATCGGGCTGCCAGCAAATGCCAAAATATCGCAATTAGACCTGGCTTCATTCATGATTAGTCGCTGAAAATAAAAGACTTACAGAGACGAACCGCGGTCAATCTCTTTCTACAAACACTCAACAAAAGGAGGAGGGAAAAAGATTGCCCAAACCTGTGAATTACCTTTCCAAGTTTATGTACACACTCTACCTGACCAATCCCTCTTTAGGCGTTCGATTGGACGCATATTCGTAGAAGAAACGATCCCCCTCTATGACAGCGTAAGCCACTTGAGCTCGTTCTTTTTCTGGCCCCTCGATTTCCCACTCTCCACCACGAAAAACTAGCTTCATTTGGCTTCTGGCTCGCCACCAACGATCTACCTCTCCCGGAAGAGGATTCCATATGCCTTCCCGTGCGATAAATCCCTTCAAATAGGCAAGCAAAGACTCATAAACCTTCCGGGTGGATAGGTCAATCAAATAGTCTGGGTGGGTAAGAACAGTGATCAATCCATTTTTCTCCCGGATGAGAGCTGTCTGGTGCTTCCAAAGATCGATGGAATAGTCATTCAGGATGTGAAACAGCGCATAGTCCTGGACGGTGGTCAGAGGAAGCTCGAGAATTTTCCCAATGAAATACGGCATGACAGTACAGCAGCCGCCTCGCATTGGTTCGAGATGTGCAACATTGGGAACCGACATGTCGTAGGAAAATTCGAACGCGTCGAACCAATCCTGGTTTCGATACATCACGCCAGCACGAAAACCCTGTGCGTTGTATCTGCGCGCATAGGCATTAATTTCGGCCGCCCTACGCTCGAATTCAGTACGATTTGAATAGAGATTACCGTCATGATTTAAGTCGTGGATGTTAACCTCGCACCCGCGGTCGCGAATTCCAGAGACCAATTTCTCCGGAACCTGATATCTCTGCTCCGGTACAACCTGGTACGACGCTTTAAATCCGAATGAGTCATCCAGGTCCATCAATTTAAATGCAAAGTCACGACCAGCCGCTGTCTCCACGTCATGCGTTAAGATAAGACAGCTCGTCGCGCCTTCTGGCCAAAACCAGATAAAGGGGACCCGCTTCAGACCACTCGTTTCCAAGATTAACCGGAGCAACTCTCTGTGGAGACTGTCAACAGAGAAATCGACTGGCCAAGCAGGAAAGGATAATTGCTTCCAGTTCCTGAAAAAAATTCTTTGCAACTGGCGGCGAATCGAAAAAGGCAGCCAGTTTCTGAAGTAGTAATAGATGTTGTGGATGGGCCGACTGGAAGCAAATTTTTCGAGCTCCGACTTGCCTTCGCGGTGGTATTTCTCCGATCTAAGGTTATAAACTACTTCATCCGGATCAAACGGGAGCTGAATGCCAGCAGCAGATTTCTGAACAGAGCTTCTGACATTAAAGTTTCCTGAATCAACAACTTCTTGGGCGACTCCAGAACGGCATCGCCCATAGCATATGCTTTCAAGACCGCACTGAAAGAATCCGGGTGGCTCAACGACCGATTCCCCGGAAAAGACAGCCCGCGTCAGCAATTCTTCGGGAACTCGATAATAGTCTACCAGTGGCTTAATCACGGTCAGACCTGGCCAACGTTTGCTACTTTTGTCAGGCTGTTACAGATTAACATTGAAAAACTTTCTCCTGTTTGGCCATTCCCAACTGGCTGTTATCTATCCGATATGACGGTAGATTAGGTTCCCGATGTTCGCCTGTACAACTTTGGGCAGAAGAGAAAAACACAAGGAAGCAATCTCTCTCGCTTGCCGACTTCCCGGCAGTCTTGCCGGTCTGCCTGGATATCGCCAATAAACAAGCTGTTTTGGGCGCTGAACCCAGTGATTTTTGAAGGCAAGCAATCCTAGATGGTCAGGCTGGGTGCGCCCAAGATCAAACTCGCGAGCTCCATTCCGCTTGGCATTACGGACCGCATTCCAGAAAAGCCACGGAGTCCCACCCAATCGATTGAATCGCTCGTCGGAGCATCCGTATTTGTAGTAACTGATGTCGCGAAATTGGAGAGTGATGATCGAAGCGACGGGTGTCTCTTCTATATAGGCAACTCGTATTTCCATCGCTTCGCCAAACTCACGTTTTAGATTCTGAAACCAGAGATAGGGAGTCGGAGGAACTTTGTGACGCCGCCGTGTTAGCAAGAAAAGTCTGTAAAATTGGTTCAGTAGTTCTTCCGATCTGCCACTTTTTTCGACAAGGCCAGCACGATCAGCTCGTAGAACCCGGCGTTGCACCGAATCTCTGTCAAAAGTAAGGAAGACATCATCCAAGTCCGGTCGAAGATCAATCTTGTGCAGGAAATATCGTTCACTGGGAAAGCAGCCTGACGTGCCATCTGTTAGAGCACGATTTTCCTGAGTGGGTCGCAGTTGAAAGTACTTCCACTTCTTTTCTTCAGATATATGTTGCAGATGACGAACCAGAAACACCAGCTCGTCGGCTGAGTCACAGAGAGGTTCGCAATGATCGGAGAACGGAAGAGACACGAAACGGTGCCCTGTCAGCCAACTCTCAATTTCGCAGCCAACGAGTCCATTCCAAAGCTCGCTGTGAGGCGGGCAGGTTGTAAACGCCACCGGCTTGTAGCCATAGGTGGCTTGCAAAGTCCGGAGCCATGGTACCGTGTGGAAGACTGATGCCTTCGGGTGAGCTTGTACCAGTGAATCCCAGTGTGGATCCTGCACGGGATCGATTTGATGACACAGAAGTTTCGTGTGAAAGCTAGAAACCATTCACTTACGCTTAGCATCTTTTGAATTAATCTCTGTTAACGGAAACATAAACACACAAACTAAATAACTTTTTGAGTACACCCTTGAGCCTTTTGGTGGGTACTCTTAAAGAGCTTCTTGTGGAAAGATAGAATCCCCCTATCGGTCTTTTCCATTGTGCCTCTCCCTTGTCGGGAATAGTTTTTAGTTACAACTATAGAAATTTCGCTCGCTCACAATGGGACTTGCGGCTCGACCATCTTAGTTTCGCATTGATACTAATCAACAACCATTGTTCCTTTGCCTTAAAACGATTTAGCCAGTTCCGCGGCAAGTGCCGTGATCTCAGATGGGAAAGCAATCCGAGTCATTCCCTCGAACTCCACCTACAACCAATTTAGCTTTTGGCCGGCACTCCGTATTTTGTTGGTCGGACATTTGCCCACACATTATTCTGAGGTCTGAACCGCAGAGCTTGTTGGTCGAAATTCACGGAAGACCTGTCTCAACGACGCTATCTCTCTTTGCACAGTAGGCACGAGGGATGAAAAAAGAAGCGTTAGCAGAAATGCGGCTGCAACCACAAGGATTTCAGAAAGTAATCGCTTTGGAGCGATAAGATACTTCGCTAGTTCGGCAAAGAAGATGGCTATCAAGCACAATGAAATTGGATAAAGAACCGCCTGTCCAAATCGCCGCAAGTTTAATTCTGTTGTACGAAAGCTTATTCGAAGAACCCACGGTAACATGGCAACTTGAACTAAAGATCCTGTGAGCGCCACCCCTTTAATCCCAAAGGGCAATCCAACTGCGTAACTAGCTATGAGGATGGGGCAAATGATAACTAAAAGTTTGAGTAACTCTGTGGATCGCCCCCGACTCACGTGCAGCCAAATAATTGGTTCTAAGAATACTTGTACGAGTGCGGAAATGGCCAGAAGCTGAAAAACTGGGGCTGCTTCCTGCCACTGTTGTCCTAGAAGAAGGACAATGACCGGCCGTGCGGCCACAAAGAGAAACGCAAAGATGGGAGCACTTATCCAAAGAATCAGATTCACAGCTCGAAGATAATAATGAGCAAACCGCTCGGGATATTCTTGGAGACGGCTAAAAGCGGGAATAGCAACACTTCCCGCGGGCACGATGAACTGACGGACCGGCAGCATCAGTAAATTGTAGGCTCGTGAGTATAAGCCCAATGGACCTACTCCTGTATACCAGCCAATCAGAACAGTATCCGCGCTACGACTTACGGTAACTATGAAATAGGAGACAGCAACGTTACCGCCGAATGCAACCAGCGATCCTACTTGCGTTTCCCAACGCGGACGACTTGGCCTCCATTTAATCATCAACCAGGAGAGCCACATTTGAGTGAAGTTCAGCAGGAGGGGAAGTGCGACTATCGACCAATAGCCCGCGCCTTGCCACGCCAGAATGATGGCAATCGGAACTGCCACCCCATAGGAGGAAACATCTCGAATAGCAAGAGCAAGAAAGCGCATTTGACGCTTGAGGAGAGCATCTGGTTGAACCCGTAGTCCACCGAACAAAAAATTCAGAGACGAGAGCAACGCAATCTTCGTGAGTCTGCCGTCATGATAAAACCTAGCAATTAAAGGAGATAGAGCCATTGTCAATATCATTAGACCTAAGCCAACAGCCACATTGACCCAAAATAAGCTGCTTACTTGATCTTGACTAATTTCTTCTCGCTGGATCGTGGCTTCAGAGAGCCCGAGGTCGGCAAATGCTTGGGCGAGACCCGTTACTGTGGCAACCATAGCCACCAACCCAAAGTCAGCCGGCGTTAGCAGGCGCGCGAGAATTACCGTTGCAGCAGTTTGGATTAAGAATTGGGTTCCCTGTGACGTGAGGTTCAACAGTCCCCCACGCACAGAACGGCCCCGCAGGTCTTTGCTCAAGTGCTCGGTGCTAAGTTCCTTGGTCGCTTCTTGTTCAACCGTCATTGTCACTGGCCCTGGCAAATATATGTATCAGATCATGTAACAAGGAATTGCGTAGAGTCGAGGTCAGACGTTGATCGAAACTTTACCCGATTGCTCATTCGAATTATTGGCTAACGATCGGTTAAGAAGTAAATGGGCGTAAACTTCTATTGTGGCGCGGCCAACAACTTCCCAGGAGTGCTTCGATTCAACAAAAGCTGCAATCTTCTCGCGGCGGCTGGCAAGATTTGCAAACAAATCGCTCGCAAAATAAACCTCGATAGCTTGTGCCAAGTGGGTCGAATCTTCTGGCTGGAAGACAAATCCGGTCTCACATTCAACGATTGCTTCCTTCAAAGCTCCTACGTCAGCTGCCAGGACCGGCAAGCCAAAACTATACCCAAGAAACAAAACTCCACTTTGATAAATATATCGATACGGTAACGCCAGAACATCCGCAGCCTTGAAATAAATCTCTGTATCTTCATCCGGAATGTAACTTTCACATAGAACAACTCTTCCCTTTCGCACATCTTCCATGATTACCCGACGCAGATTGCCCCAGTATTCCTCACAGTCTTTAGGACGACCGGCAATGATAAGTCGATAATCAGGATGTTTCGGCCAAAGTTGGTGAAGTGCGTCAACAAGGAATTCGAGCCCCTTATAGGGTGCAATGTTGCCAAAGAAAAGGATGGTCTTTTCCTCTTCTGCAATCCCCAATCGCTGTCTCGCTTCCGAGCGAGTGAGCCGAGTATGGGGCACGGCATTATTTATACCAAAAGGAATAACTGTGACGCGAGAAGAGGCCACGCCAAATTCCGACAAAAGGTCGCCCTTCATTTTTTCTGAGTGAACAAACATCTGATCGCAAAGGTGATATTGGACCCATAATGTCAGGCGGTTTAGAAGAGAATCTCTTGAGTCGCGCTTGCGCGCATTGACATTATGGACGGTAAGAACAATCTTTTTCCCTAACGCCTTGTAATACAACATTAATACTATACGATCAAAATACTCGAATTTATTGTTCCACAAGAGATGGAATATCTTACGTTCAGAAGTAAAGGCATAGCGAATTAACACAAGATAGTAGGTTAAAATTCGGCGTATCTTTCCCGTGAAGGCAACGTCCGGCCTCTGGTCACCACGCAAATTAAGAAACTGTACTTTGGAGTTGCCGTGAAATTCAGGGAAATCCAGGTCATCGCTGCCAATTAGATCCAGAGTTATACCTCTTGAGATAAGCTGCTTGCCTAGCCCGAAGGCATAGGGTTTGTCGCCACCACCAGTAAGCAAAGCCACTTCGATGAAGTCAGCTACTTCCCTATACAGAGATTTGCGTTCCTCGCCAGAGATAGTGACGTCATCACCAGAGGGACGATTCATGAGTTCCCCACACAAAGTTGCCCGTGTGCCAAATTCATGAGGATTCATACAGCAGCCATACGTTCTTCCAGGAGCTCACAAATTGCGTGCCCGATTGTAATGTGCATTTCCTGAATCCGAGGTGTTGACTTCGATGGGACGCACAAACAAAGATCGCACTCGGCTCGCATTTTCCCTCCCGACTCACCCGTCAGACCAATGACTTTAACCTTGGCTTTTCGTGCCGCCGCAATCGCTCGAAGTATATTGTGACTACTCCCACTGGTGGTGATTGCCAGAAATACATCGCCGGGCCGGGCGTGGGCCGAAAGCTCCCGAGCAAAGACGTGCTCGTATCCGTAATCGTTGCCAATCGCTGTCAGAGAAGAAGTATTGACATGCAAAGCGAGCGCGCGGAACGGCTGGCGCTCATGAAGAAAACGTCCGGTGAGTTCTGCACTGAGATGCTGAGCGTCGGCCGCTGAGCCACCGTTGCCGGCGATGAGCAATTGGCCGCCAGCAGCCAAAGATGAATAAATGATGTCAACCGCAGCGGACACTAAATTCGCAAGTTGAGGCAGGGTTTTAGCGACCTCCAAATGTTCATTCCAGATTGCCAAAATCTTGTCTACTTGTTGGGTCGGTGTTTCCACACGTACCCTCCTTGCGCCTCTAACTCTTTTGGACCGAATCGACCGGGTGCGCATTTGGCTCAACACTTTTGGTACGCATTTCATAGCGGTACATCAATTTGTCCAAGTTCATAAATACTGCCGATCTTATTTGCGGGAGAACTCGCTGCGCGCGCTTTGCAATTTTCCAACCGAAAATCGGCTTCATCCACGCATACTTCCAACGCAACTTGGGTTCTTCCAACTGCCCTCCCAATTCCGCTGTTAACTTTTGGAGTTCCTGCACAGCGTCGGGACGCTCCGGATAAAAATTCTCCAACCACGTTTGTAGGTAGGTGCAGCAAGCTTTTCGAACACGTTCACTGTCTTCAAGTGATCGAATGTACTGAACGTGGAGTTTCATGGCTGTCAACAACGAGTCCTTCTTGTCGTCTGAGGATCCGATATAGCTCACTCGACTCAAGGACGGAGTTCTTCGGTAGAAGACTTTGGCATTTGGTACGAATCTTGTGCCTTTCGAGGCAATCAGTACGCGACAAAAGTACTCGCCATCATCATCGCTTTGTAAGCGAGTATCCCAGGGCCCGGCCGCTTCGGCTAGCTTTCGACTGGTCAGCCATGTAGCCGTTTGCATATGTAGGTTTTCACCCATCTTTCGGATAAGCCACTCCAGTGGCAAAAGGTCTTGCCATAAACTATTCGGCACGAAACGCGCACGGTCCGGTTGATAATTGAAATAACCCCACGGGGCGGACAAGAGCGTGTGTGGACCATCGCTATCCTTCAGAGCAGCGAGTTGTAATTCAATCTTATTTGGTGCCAAAAGGTCATCCGCATCAAGCCACTGAATGTAGTCGCCCTGGCTGAGTTGCAGGGCGTAATTACGAGCCCCAGCAGATCCCCGATTCTCGATCGAGACTACAACTACTTGATTCGAGGCGTATTGACGAGCCACTTCAGCAGTACGGTCTCTCGAACCATCATCTACAATAATAATTTCTTTGCGCTGCCAGGTCTGGGCAAGCGCTGAGCGAATACTCTCGCCTATCCACTGTTCGGCGTTATATGCAGGAATGAGTATTGAAACTAGAGGTTTCATTGGACAAAACCTTGTATTTTCTACATTAAATTGAACTTGTTCTTTTCACAACGCGTTTCACTGACTCCTCCCGGCTGTATTTGAGTTTCTCAAATTAGCTGCAAAACTAGGGAAAAATGGCAGGTCAATTAGGCCGAAGTAACAACCTGACCGTCGACTGTCCCCCCGTACAGTGGATTTCGTGCGGTCTTCTCCGCACTATATATTTCGAGGCTTCAGAAGGTAAGCTCGTAATTGAAGGACGCCATAGATGAAGAAAACTTCCAAACGATTCTGGTTCCTGAACGCCATTATTTTGAGTTCGCTTTTCGGAGCAGCAGCGCGAGCGAATACCACCACAGCGGCTTCCTGCAATGCAAGTGATGTGCAAACCGCGATTAATGCGGCTCAGAACGGTGATACGGTTATCATTCCCAACGGCTCCTGCTCCTGGAGTGTTGCCGTGACCTTGACAAAGCAGATCACGTTGCAAGGACAAACCGTTGGCGGTGTGACAATTACTGATACCAACCCAAACCCGAACAGCGCCGGACTTACTGCCAATCTTCTCAACGTAATAATTGGCGGGAATTTTCACACCACGATTGCCAATCTTCGCTTCATGCCTGGCACTGGAACGGGAAACTACATCAATATCAATGGCACAGGTCTGGTTCCTCTGATGCACGACATGTATTTCAATGTGCCGAATGCTCAGCTGTTTCAAGCTGTGCAATGGTGGGTAGTTGGTGGGGTCATCTGGAATACAACTTTTGAATCGACAGATACCGTGTATCCGGGTAGCGACAGCGGGTGCTTGGTAGTAAAGAGCAGTTTGCCATGGGACACACCGTCGACAATGGGAACTCTTGACACGAATGGCGATAAGAACCTCTATATCGAGGATTCAACTTTCAACAATGTGGGTCAGTGTCCTGACGTTGATGAGAACGGGAGAGTGGTCCTTCGTCATTCTCAGATTATCGGATCAGCAGGACTGACTCATGGAACGACCAGCACATATGGCGGACGTTTTATCGAGTTTTACAACGACACATTCAGCTATCCGGATCCGACTCGCAATCTCAATCGCTACTTCTGGTGGCGGGCAGGAACTGGGGTGGTCACCAACAACAGCATTCAGTGGATCAATGGCTCCAAGTATCCCAACAAGCCATCCTTTACATTCGCTGTTGAAAACGCTCAACGTGCCGGTGCACATGGCTGTCTTACGGGCTATATGGGATTCCATCAACCCGGTTCCGGTGCCAGCGGGTCACAGCAATCCCCCACAAATCTGCACAGCGGACAATCCCCTGCTGAACCGTACCAAATTTCAGATCCGGTATACATCTGGAATAATTCGGGAACGGGAAGCGGTGTTCCACACATCGGCTTGAACGATGGCTCTCCCCAAGATTGTTTTAACATTAACCCACTTACTGGTGTGTACTATACGACTTCTGACTTTTTTGTACTCAACCGGGATTACTTCGTAGATAGCAGAGCAAAGCCTGGCTGGCAGCCCTATACCTATCCTCATCCGCTTAGAAATGCCGTAGGCGGTGGCGCGACTAAGCCTGTTGCTCCGACGGGCCTCGCGGCAATTGTTCAGTGAACTCCAAGTGTAACCACTGGAGTGACACTTGTGCCCTTTTTGCAAGACTTTTGAGGTGATTGATCCACAAAAAGTCGATGCACAAGCTCAAGCGTTAACAGCTTGTGGATTTCATTCGTATAGTTCTGATTGCCTTTCAGGTGGCCCTGGATTATTTGCTTTATGCGATCCTTGTTGACGTAAGCGCGACTTAAGCTACGGGAGTCAAGTAGCATTTCCCTGACGTACCTGGCCAACGAATCTCGATACCAAACCCGGAAATGAAATACCTTGTGTCGTCCCAAGAAAAGGCGCTCTAGGTGTAACCCAGAAAGAGCGTGATCAATCCTCGCCACCGACTGAGGCATTCCCATGTCGTATGCATATTCAGCCTTGAACTGGAATTCAAGGAAAGCACGGCGGGCAGAAGCGAACATGCCACCATCATCGAGAACCACGCCACGATCCGTCGGAAACCGCAATAACTCGCGATTTCCTTCGGAAATAACATGCCGAGAAGGGAAATTCGAGGAAAGCGACGATAAAGGGGCTCGGATGGCAATCCGCACAAGGTCGTTGTCGAGGAAGGGAGTTCGAAGGGAAAGTTGGGATTCTTCCAGTGCAAGAATCCCGTAATGATTCCATGGAGTTTGTTTGAACGCCGCAAAAGAGACCGGGTTCCCTAGTTTGACTGCAGAGTAAGTTTCCTCGGCCTGTTGAAAGCTCGCTCTCAAGGCAGAATCGAACAAGCCAGGTAATGGCGCCGAAGTTTTAAATGTGATTACTTGGCGCAATATTTCCCCGCCATAATTTCCTGTCATCCGCACCGGGGCAATTTTCCGGGCTTTTTCGTTTAGATAAACATCGGGGGAGCGGCTGAGATCAGCCCATCCATCAGAAAGATATATGGTGCGTTCGGCATAATAAGCAAACTTTGATAGAAATTCCTCGCCCGCTTCGAGAACCTGAAAGGGTTGTTGGCAAGCGTTAGCGATCTGGTGAGCCACGCGAACGTCGTAGTTTTCTCTCATCATGCTGCCAAATGTGTAGCAAGGCAAGGATCCGGGCTGGGCTTTCTGCCACGCCATGATCATGCGGGTGTCTAATCCGCCCGTCAGTGACATGGCAATTCGTTGGTGCGAATCGAAGTACCGAGGCAAATTCCGGCTAAAGACTGCCGCAAGTTCCTTGCTAAAGGAATCCGCGTCTAACGGCTCGAATGCCTCCCAATCTTTCGGCTGAAAATAACTGCACTTGTGTTGAATTCTTCCGCTCTCAAAACCCCAACTAGACGCGGGAGGCAACAAGCTAATGCGAGGGAAAAGCGTTCTATTCTCGAGGACAGCGCCACAAGAAATAAACTCCCCCAATCCCTGCGGGTCAATGCTCCTTAGTTCGGGGCGTACAGCAAGAATTGACTTGGTTTCGGCTGCAAAGTAGAAAGATTCTGTCGATTGATGGTAAAACAAACGCTTCAGACCGTAGCGGTCATTGAAAAGGACAGCAGTTCGGCGTTTAAGGTCCGCCAGCAGGCCGTGAAATCTCCCGTTCAATCTCGCGGGGAAATCTTCTTCTTCCTCAAAGCGATGGATAAGATAAGAGGGGCCCGTAGCATCCAACTGATGGCCGCGCTGCTTTAATTCACCCTTGATGCCAGGTTCAGGAAACTCCTCACCCGAAAAAATGAGTACGGCATCTCCTGACTCATTGCGCAGTGGCATCCCATCGGAAAAAGAATTCTTTTGGGTGGCCCAACCGACATATACACCAAGTGATTCTTCACACCAGGTTCCAATCGCATAGAACTCCTCGTGACAAAGGGTGTCCATCATGACGCGCAGTTCAGTCTCCGCTTCTTTGCGAGGCCTGGGCGTGATTAGACCAACAATTCCGGGCATATATTTTCTTAGTCTGCTTGTTTTTCAGACTTCACTTTACGTGAATACCACGAGTTCCTGAGATGTAGAAGACGGAGAAGTAAAGGCTTTGGGATACGTTGGACGAGTCCACGATGAACTCTCAAACTAAGTGCGAGCCTGCCTTTCGCAGTTAAAGGGACGTAGTAACGAGGAACCAATATTTTGGTAAAACCATTTCGCTTCTTAAATTCCGTCAGGGAACTGTCGGGATCGTGATAGACGTAATTGCAGTACATCAAGTAAGGAATACCCCTCTCCGCGCAAACAGCTACGGCTTTAGCAAGAAGTGCGTTTTGTGGCCGTTTATCATAGTGCTTAATCATGCTAAGAATCTGGACGAGACTTGCTACCTTGCCAGCGAGGATGATTCTGATAAACCCGATCAATTCATTTTCAAAATACGCGCCCAAAAAAATATTCCTTCCCGGATACGTCGAGTTTTCCTTCCTAACTTCTTCTAGACTCTTCTGATAATGCCAAAATGCACGTCCCTGCCGAATCGGAGTTTCGTTATTGATGCTGACGATTCCTTTCAGAAATTCGTCGTCTAATTCCGATTCCCGGACCGTGACACCCAGCTTCGCGGCCTTTCGAACAGCCCTCCTCACACTCGATTCCGCGGACCTTTCCCATTCTGAGTAGGTCGTCAGTGGGATCACTGCCCAATTTTCCCACTCGAAATGATAGTCATATTTTGGAGTGGTCTCCCAGAGTTTCTGGGAAAAAGTGAATACATCTCCGCGCAGGCCGGACGCTTGGATCTGTGAAATGAACCTTTTCGGATCTGTAATCGTTTCCCCTTCCACCAATTCCTCATCTTGAATCGATGCCACGCGGAGCCAACTACCCGTCGCCAGAACAGTCCTGTCATCAATCTGTGCGGCTGGCACTTGTACAGGCCTACCTTTCACACGGATTTCAGTGTGCTCGATGCTCATGACCTCTCCCTGAAATGGATAGTGTGATGGCTTAGCTTGGTTCACAAGGAGAACTAACGAACCTATTTCGACCGCAGAAGGTGCCAGCGCGAAATCCTGGTGTTCGATGGTTCATCTTCAGATGGCAAAAAGGTATAGTGACGAAACGCAACTTTGATTGCTCTGCATCTTCCCAAGTATGCTTTCATTTCTGAGGACTTCTTACCCACACCGTAGCATCACCTGCATATCTACCCTTCACGGTAAACACGGGGTTCCAAGCAGCCAGCTCCGGCCCGCCAAACGTCAGGACAACAGTTTCCGGCGAATTGATCGGACTGCCCCCCTTCTGACATTGCAAGACTGTGTTCCAATAGTGCCGAACATCCTTGAGTGCCGCTGGCGGCCGGTTGCGCCTGGTAATGGCGCTTTCTACAGAGTCAACCGGACTGCCCGCATCCGCCACAAAAGCTATTTCGTAGCCGCAATATTCGGAGGTGTGTAACCAAGCAAGCAGATTCTCTAACTGGTAGGTTCTCTCGCGCTCAGTCAGCAGCGGAGTGGCGGCCCTCGTCACGATTGGTACTTGGACATTGGCTCTGACTAACAATAGCACTATCCCCAGGACAGCGATCACTGCCAAAGCGTACTGAGTCTTGAAAATGGAGAGCCGTTTCTCGGCCTGGGCCCATCCTAATGGTGAAACGTATACAGCAAGAATGATTGCAAAGAGTGCATAGATCGGTGTACCTATGCCCCCTCCGAACGGCAAAAGGATGGCGACAAGGCTCAAAAAGAAGAGGCTCCACGAGCGAAGATGAATCAGCTTGATTAATACTGCGCAGAGCCAAACGAATAGCAGGGGTAGGCCCTTCAGAAAGAAGACGACACTGGCAACAGTCACAACAAATACACCCGCGATCTTCAATCCGCGCGACGCATCCATGCTTAAGACGACAACTTGCGCCAATACATACGCTACAAGTGAAGCGATACGATTGACTTCATTTGTTTGGTAGCTCACCAAGAATCCAAGCGCCCTGGTGTCGAGAGGCATCGTTTGGGTGCGCGAACTCGAGATAACCATTGCCCCGATGGCCGCGGCAGTCAAAGCCAAGATGGCCAGCGCCTGAATATGCTGCAGCTTGTTGCGCCGCTGAAATGTCTCGATGTAATGTCCAAAATAGAAGCCTAGAAAGAGGGCAGACGCATACGGATGCCAAAACACGAGCAGTATGGCGAGAATGCCAAAGCCGGCTTCCCTTCTATCCACTTTGATTGGCCTGCTGAAATAGATTAGCCCGCCAACGGTCAGCATCACTGGTATGTAAAATAGGCCATAAATATGAAATAAATGAACGTAGCCCGAGAAGAAAGCACCACCAGCGAGGAAACTGATCAGTGCGAACAAGCGCCTTTCCCTTACTCTGAGAAAAATAAACCACCAACCGACAACGAACGTCCCATAAATGAAAAACTGAAATAGCGCTTGACGAAGAACACTGGTTGGGAAGACTGCAGGATTCAGAAATTGAAACGCCAACCAAGTTGCAGCTTGTGATAACGGACGGAAAGTGGTCGCTGAAAACGAGAAGGCTCCGGAAAAGCCTTGACTGTACACCATAGCGAGCCAGTCATATGTTTCTCTATGGCAAGCGAATGGAACGGCCATCAAGAACCAGAAGGAAAAACCAAAAACGGCCAGCACAAAAAACGCGAGTGACTGTGACTCCGCCGGCTCTCTAGTTGACAGAGTAGGCAAAGTCTTCTCGGCAGTAGCATTCATTAGTGCATTTGCTCCAAAAGAGTGTTTATCAGAAGTGACCTGGCAACGGTTCGATGATGACCTTGTTCAGGGCCAAGCTAAATCTGCAGTATCTCCACCTGCAATACCCACTGTCCTGCAGTTCCGAAAGCTACTTTAGAGTCGCAAGCCCAAGCAGTAAAGTGATTAATCCCGCTAGGAAGTAGCTGTGACGATCCGTAAGCGCAAAAACAACCGGGTCATCGTGCATTTTGCCGCGGTGTGCTAGAAACCAAACGCGCGTAATCCAGTAAAGAATAAGAGGCGCTATCAACCAGAGCAACGCTGGCCTCTGGTAAAGGAGGTGGACATCGTTGCTGTTGATATACAGTGCGAAAACAGCTACGGCGACGTACCCACTCGATGCACCAACACTCCCAAGAAGATCGATGTCCCCGGTTTGATATCCCCGTGCTTCCAGAAATCCATTTGCACTGCCATTGTTACCGGCCATTCGGAGTTCACCATACCGCTTTACAAATGCCAGGCTCAGAAAAAGGAAAGTGGAAAATGCCAGAAACCAGGGAGAAGCGGGAACATCAACAGCCACCGCACCAGCCAAAACGCGTATCGTGTAAAGTCCGGCGAGGACAAAGACATCGAGAATCGCAATCCTTTTTATGCCGAAGGAATACGTCATCGTCGTTGCCTGATAGATCAAAAGCGTTGCCACAAACCAATGAGGAAGCAGAACGCTCGCAACGGCAACGCTCAAGCCGAGTGACAAAAATGCCATTGCCAATGCGGTGGGTATGGGGACCAGCCCTGCTGCCAGAGGTCTTTTGCGTTTACTCGGATGCTTGCGGTCGTTTTCGAGGTCGAGTAAGTCATTGATGATGTACACAGCTGACGCTGCGAGGCAGAAGGAAACGACGGCCAGCAAGCCATCTAGAATCCGGCCGAAGTCCGAAATTTTGTGGGCAAGAAGCAGCGGGACAAATAGGAGTGCATTTTTGGACCATTGATGAACGCGAAGGGTCCGGAAAATAATCTTTGAGATGGATGGACGCGGGCACGACACAACCTCAACAGTCGACGTCTTGCTCGCCTCGGATATCATCCTACGGGAAGGCCGGACGATGATTGCGTGAGAAGCATGCTGCCATATAGGCACATCCGCCCAAGAATTTCCGATATAGTCAAAGGCAGATCCATTAGTACGCTGGAGTATTGCGGAGAGCTTTGCACGGCCCGCCAGATTCACCTCGCCATTGCTTCCCAGCACAGAGGAGAACAGCCCAAAGTGAAGAGCCACGCCATCAGCGATACTCTGGTCTGAGGCCGTTGCAAGAATCAGTTCCCGTCCATTGTCACGCTCTCTTTTTAGCAACTCGACGACAGGTTCATGGTATGGCAACAGCGCCGCGTTAAGACTGAGGTGAGATGCCAACTGACGCTTAAAATGCGCTTTTCCTTTGACCAGCCAGAATGGTACGCGGAGCAAAAGGGCGGGTTGTGTCTTTATGAGCTGTATAAGCATTTCCCAAAGAGCATCCGTCGCCAACAACGTGCCGTCCATGTCAACGAACAATGGGCCGCGAGTCCGCTCCAGAATTGAAACCTGAGCGTGCGATCCGTTTTTATCGATTGTTTTGGAGTCGCTCTTCATGGTTACTCCCATACCGCTTGCTTCCATCACGGGTGAAATCTGGCTGATTGATTGTTCCGACCCATTTCTGCGTGTGCGAAGCCATTTAGCGTTGCGTTCAAAACTTGGAAAAAAGTTCGTGCAAAAACCCGTACTAGAGCTGGCTCAAGTTCCTGACTTGTTTGAAACGGTCAAGACCGTATGAGAGCCAAAGAGCGGGCTCAACAGGCTCCAATCCTCTAGAGGAACGCTTGCTTCGCAACACAAACTCCATTCCTCTTTCCGGCGACGCCCTGCTGCTTTCTGGATGCAATTCGGTTATTTCTGAGTTTAGGTCCAAGCGAAGGAGAGGGATCGACCGCTGCGCGGGGAGATACGACGATTGAGAGCAAAAGGAACGTAAGCCACATCAAATGGCCTTTGAAAGCCGCCGCCTCGGTCATGTTATAAAAGAGCACCACCGTCCATACCGCCAAGCCAAGTGACGCAAGGGCTAAGCCTTCCCTCAGTCTCTTCCAAATGGTCTGATATGTAGAAAGCAAGAACATTGCCAGAAGCAATATCCCGACGATACCGAGGCTCAGGTAGACCTCGAGATAACCGTTATGGGCCTCGTTAATTCCTACCCCCGTCTTGCGCCAGACTTGAAGGAGCCGAGAACCTAGCCAGAAGCTCTCGTAGCCGGCGCCCACGACAGGATTGGTGTGGGTGCTGAGAACCGCCTCCCAAATGTCAGTTCTGCCGGTAAGCGTCGAGTTACGACCAAGTTGGCGGGCCAAATCTGCGTTCATGTTAAAACCGAAAGCCAGAATCACGTACAGGAAAAAGATCGTGGGAATCAAGAGCTTCAGAAAAGTGGGGTGGCTCTTACACCACTTACTGGTGCCCGTCAGAATCACGAGGCAACCGATTGCCAAACAGACTTGAGAAGTCGCACTCTGAGCTAGGTTCGCCTGCCACAGGGTCATCGCAAAAAACAACACGTTCACCACGATAACCTTCCGTGTCAAAGGAGTCTTGCGATCAGCCCATCGCATCGCCGTATCCCAGAAGAAGAACAAGCCACTGACCAAGCACAAAACCCCGAGCATATTCTTGCTTGTTGTAGGTCCAACGAACATCGCCATGCCAGTCCAATTATCATATTGCTTACTCAGGCCCGGAAAATATTTGTTTAGCAACACTGAAAGCGGAATCAGCAAATAAGATATCCGCCGCAGAAAGGTTCGAACAGCTCCAAGGGGATGAGGATCGGATAGAACAACCAAGATCACAAAATAATTCCCGAGATCCCGGTACCATCTCTTAAGAGTGACCAACGGAAAGTCCGACCAAATCGCGCTTAACAAAGCGAAAAACAGGAAAATCACTAGGACAGAATTGCGCGAGATGAAGTCCCTCCAGTTAAATGATCGCGAGACTAATATACCGAACGCCAGCAATATCAAAATGAAAAGAATAGTCCGATCAAACACATTTCCTTCTTCCAGAGTTGCGACAGAAGTGGTCATCTGAGTGCCGATCCACTGGGAAGGTAGTCTCGACCCAACAAAAAACATCCAAATCAAAGGCACCCACAATGCGAAAGAAGTCCCTGATTCCTTGGCGGGATCAAAGTACAGAAGTGCCACAAGAGAAACAAACCAAAGCAGGAGCGCTATGATGGGAGGCATCTGTTCAATTCCACCGATCCTGATTGAGTCAACATGATCTCAAGCTGGTCTTACAGGTCGTACTCGGTTGCCCGAAAATTGGCCCTTAACCTCTCGGCAGCATTTCCAAGCCTTCGCGGAGATCTGAACTTGTGAAATTGCAGCATTCGCGTCATAAGGCGTTTGCCGTCAAAGCCCACTAGGAAACGCTTCTCTTCTGGAATGTTAGTTTGTCCCGAGTCTGATTGAAATTCAGCGAGTCAAAAATAGATTCCATAATTTTGGCGGTAAGCAGGATCTCGCGGTAGGGGATCGGTACGGGGGTTCCGTCGCGAATCGAACGGTAGAAAGATTCGATGAGGTGCTTTATGCCTGAGTCGACGTGGAGATCGTTGGAAAGAAAAAGCTTTGCATTCGTTAACAAATTTTCAATGTTCTGTTTAGCGAATTGGACTGGGGGAATGAACTTATCAGCAAGGCTTTTGTATTTCTTCCCTCGAAGTTTGATCAAAATCTCGTGATCATGATCGAGGATTAGGCCATTTTTGGTGCCGTAAATACGGAACTCATGGATCGCAGGCTTCATCTGCGAAGAAAAAGTAAAGTAGGCGGTTGTGCCTTCTCCTTCGGAGATGATGACGCGAAGTTCGTCGATAATCTCCGTTTCGTTGATGCTCTTAAGAACCTGGCCGACAAATCCGTGCGCAATAACATGCGGACGATCTGTTGTTAGGAACTCAGCCACCCTAGCAATTCCGTGACTAATAATGTTTTGCAGAAGTTTGCCGGGTAACCTGCGGACCCAATGATTCTTGTCACCCAGCAAAGCGCGCGCATAGCTTGGGTCTCCTAGATCGTATGAATAATGGCTTTCCATGTGAACCGGCTGTCCACCCAAATACCCGGATTGCACGAGCGCCCGCATGCGACGGGCCACGGGACTAAATTGATCGTTGTGACCAGCCGTTAGCTTGACGCCTTGTTCCTCGGCGAGCTCGATCAGTTTCTGTGTCTGATCGGCATAAACAGTGAAGGGTTTTTCGATATAGACATTTGCCCCGTACTGCATACACAAACAAGCGAGTTCAAAGTGACCTTCGGGAGGAGTCGTTATATGGACGACATCTGGCCGGGCCTTCTCGAGCAACTCAGTCAGATCCGAAAAGTAATGCTTGATCGGAAAACGATCATGCAACTGCTTCGCCATCAACGGTTCACGATCACAGACGGCAACAATCTCGCAGCCTTGAATCCGTTGAATCTGAGCAGCATGGGAATCAGCGATCTTGCCGCACCCAACGATCGCGACCTTAAGCATGTTGGCCACGCTGATTGCGACTCTGGAAAAATCGCTGCATAGCTTCCGCTGTGGGTACTTTCTGCACCCATCCAAGCTTTGTTTTCAATTTCTCGTTGCTATAGCGGGTTTTCTTCCAGTAGGTGTGCCACCTTCTTCGATTAAATGCATTGGGCAATTGACCCTCAGACCAGTGAGCGTATCTCTCCCAAAGGTAACAGAGGGAATAACTGAGTACATGGGGGATATAGATTGACCTGAAGTGTCCCACATTCTTTTTGTAGGCACGCAGAAATTGGCGGCTGGTCGGCAGATCATCATCCACTATGTTGAATATTTCACCAGCAATGTCCCTGACCAGGCAAGCCAGGACGATTGCATCCGCGCAGTTGTCGACGTAGGTGAATGGAATTGTATTGGGTCCGCCAATATGGAGGAAGAGCCCGAATGTGTCAATGCCGACGCGTCCGGGAATCGCCCCTTTCCCTGGACCATAAACACTTCCCGGCCGGAGCACAACATAAGGCACTCCGAATTTTTTGTTGTAGTCCACGAGAAGCTGCTCCTGCTGAAATTTTGCAAAGCAGTAGGCTTCTCCTCGGAGCTCGCCATGATCTTCCAGAGGACACGTCTCGTCCAAAAGCTGTCCATGAGGTTTATGGCAATTCGTATATACTGAAAAAGAGCTGATCAGAACAAAACGCCGGAGCTTTCCGGACTTCAGACTGGCATCCAGCAGATTACGCGTGGTCACCACGGAATTCATGAATGCATCTGGAAAAGATTTCTCTCCCGTGCCAGCAGCAAGGTGAATAATCACTGCAGCATTTTTGCACGCGGCTTCACAGTCTTGTCGTGAGAGAAGATTGCCCTTCACTAGGAGAACCTGACTGCCTTCCGGGCGGCGCCGGGCGATTTCCTCGATAATTCCGAGTTTTCCTGAAGGTCGTGCAAAGCACACAATGTTTCGAAAGCCTCGATCCAGTAAACCCTCAATGACGCGTGATCCAATAAAGCCAGCTGCACCGGTTACGAGAATCGGATCGTCGGCCGAGACGATAAAAGGGCCCTCGGTTCCAAGGCCTACTGGAGTAATGGGATCTGTGTGGGATTTATTCATACTCCGTTACCGGGGGAAACTGCTGCTTCTCTGCTTTGGCGGATGAAAATGTCGAAGTATTTCGTTCCCGAGTGCAAGTTCTGAACCAGTTGTGCATTTTGCGGATAGGTTCTTAGTATCAGCGAAGGTGTGTTTTCAGGTTGGGCTTCACGAAGATTTACGTAAACACTTTGTTCTCCTGAACTTTCTACTCCAAAAGTGGCCGAACGACGCATCCGGAACCAAGAAACTGCTTGCCCTGCCGTTGCGAACCACGCTCGACGGCTTTTTATACTCTCCAACAAGTCTCTATATGGTGCATCCCAGAACCTTTCAGGTGCCAGGCTGCGGTCATGCCAGTTGATTGTGAGGCAGCCTCCGTGTTGAACAGCGTTTTCCACCAATAAACGGAGACGGGCGCTTGCTTTCCGTGGAGAGAGCCCTAGGTAGCTCAAGTAGAAGAGCGCCGTGTCCATTGCATGCAAAGGCAATTCGAGTAACCGTTGAACTCCAAGAGGTTTGAATACTTGCGTCGTACCGGCGCGATAGCCAACCGTCGCATTGTAACCAACCGTTGAATCGTAAGCGGCTCCGGCGCTTTCAAGTTTCTGGGGCGAGTTCTCATCGTAATAAAGCCAGTGCATCCGGACACCAACATCAGCAAGTCCCGTCAGGCAGCAAATCGACCCCAACTCCTCTTGCCCAGCAGAGCTATCTATCCAGGCATCTATCCCGTGCAGTCCGATTTCACGGCCCGCCGCGCTTAGCTTGGAAATGCTATGCGTCAAATCGGTGGCTTGATATCGAACCGCACGAAGTGCTGGAGCCGGACCGTTGGTGCGTTTCCCAGGATAGTTTTTTCGAGGTATCAAGAAAAACGTCGAAGGTAGATCTTTTTCGATTTCAAGATAACGGTCGTCAAAGTCACGCCAAAAGTCTTTCGCAAGTCCGAAGTAAGCAAAGGGCAGACGAATGGCTGCTAACCAATTCTTTAGTGCGCTGCTGACCGAGATCCGGCCCAAAACCACGTCCACGCACGAGCCCAATGTGGCGCGCAGCAAAAAACCGATGAGCGTATGATCCAGTTTCTGTTGGCGCAGTGAAGGGTGGTCAACGTCGTGGGTCAGGCAGGCGATAAACTGGAAGCCCGCTGGCACTGGGGGGATTTCGACCAAAGGAATTCCGGATCCAGTAATTAAGTTCCGTAAGAAGGAGATGTGTAACTCGAGTGTCGGTATGCTGGCGTTGCCATGTGGCTGACCAACTGTGAGTAAGGTTCGGATCTCCCCTAACAAGTTGTAGCCTATGCGTACAACCCCTTTACCCCCTTGCCTCTCACGATAGGCCACACACTCCCGGGTGCTTTCTTTCTTTAGAAGGCACTCAGTCTTGTGTGTGAAAGCGACAGAATCCCCGTAAATGGGGATCCGCTGATCATCGAAAGACACAAAACACGCAATGTCAGATTTGGGTAGTGTCTGGACCGACTGATGGCCATCTTGCTTAATCTTCTTATCCGCGTAAACAATGATAAGCTTCGCAGAAGATCTAAACTGATGATCTCCAACACATAGAACAACGTCGTACTCCCGATTCTCCCGAATAAATTCCCAAGGGGTTTTGAAGAGTTCGAAGAACTCGCGCACTACGTCGCGGTCTGCAGCGTCAGCAATGATACCAATCATCGTGAGACTCCTAGCTCACCGCTGCCACGGGTTCCTCTTGCATCCGAAGCCATTGCTCAAAAAGGATAAGACTGAACAAGATTTTGTGATTGTCGTTTCTCCCGGAAGCGTGCTGCTCGAGCAGTTCTTTCACAGCGCTTGGACGAAGATAACGGAAAATCTTTGATTCTGGGTCGCGTAGGGTGTCCGCCATCTGATTCTCAAACGCGCCTTTGAACCATTCATCCACAACGTTGACGGCAAACCCGCGTTTCGGTCGCTGTAGAATCGATTTGGGCAGGAAATTCCCGCAAACCTGCCGGTGCAGCCATTTGCGGGAGCCATTTCTCACCTTGAACTTCGCCGGCAGCCTCTCGACGTACTCAACAATTTCTTTGTCAACGAAAGGTACACGTAGTTCCAGACTGTGAGACATGGAGAGTTTATCGGCGTACATCAGGAGTTCATCGGGTAGGGTTGAACGAACTTCCAGATACTGGAAGCCTCCGAGTTCATCGGTGCCACCCATCAGTTCGTTCATCTCCTGCCAGCATTCAAGAATGGTGTCCCCCGCTTTCGGCGGCAAGATTCCTTCCTGGAATAATCCCTCGACTTCGTCGCCTGGCAAGAGCGAAAGGACATGTTGATACCGGCGCATACGGTCGGGGATGTCCAGCGAGTGTACCCCCCGTTTGAGCATTTCATTTCGAGGTAATGCGGCAACTGTCGAAGAGATCGGTGTTCTTACCCAGCCCGGTAATCCAGCCCACCAGGCACCGTATCGCACGCCCAGATGCCGCTTGTAACCACCGAACAATTCGTCAGGTCCTTGTCCCACCAATGCAACTTTTACGTCCTGGCGGGCCTTTTGACAGACGAAATACATCGGAACGATAGACGAAGCTGCAATGGGCTCTTCCAACGTAGCTACGATTTTGGGCAGTGCTTCCTCAAACGTTGTTTTCGAAATGTTGACGCTCGTGTGCTTCGATCCGAGGATCCGTGCCGTTTCCGCTGCGTCCGCAAGTTCATCGTCAGCAAAAGACGAACCATAACCCACGGTGTAAGTCTGCCAGAAACTTCCGCAGAGATTCATTAGGGCGAGCAGCATGCCGGAATCGATGCCACCGCTTAGGAGCAAGCCCACCGGCACATCGCTAATCAACTGGCGCTTGATTGCCGCCTTATAGATGGACAGTAGCTCTTCTTTCGCCTCTGCCGGCGACTTTGCTGGGCTGAATGGTTCGGGTTTGAACCTATACCAGCGACTAACCTGCCAATTTCCATCCTGAACCGTCAGTTTTGTGCCCGGAGCGAGCTTTCGAACTCCCTTTAGTATCGTATAGGGAGAAGGT
>Ga0126381_100000637_pt1 | contig 38733 bp, 36 predicted proteins | sample PanSoiMetPlot_28_FD_96465 | JGI IMG/M metagenome (GOLD analysis project Ga0126381, IMG submission 96465) | Tropical forest soil microbial communities from Panama - MetaG Plot_28 | ecosystem: Environmental > Terrestrial > Soil > Tropical forest > Bulk soil | place: Panama | collected 2016-02-17 | reverse complement strand
CCTTCACCGGGTTCCAAACCAACTGATTCTGTAGGTTTACCGTAAAGAACACCTGAGCCTGCTGGTCAAGCGCGAATTGCCCACCGCTGGCGCCAGCGTGAGAAAACTGTCCAATCACAGTTCCAGCCGGGGCCTTCGAGGATATGGTATTCGCAGATAGAATATTCATTAACATTACTCCTAGAACCGAAACCCTCCACCTTTACCATAGTTGACGTCCTAAAATCGTCCTGCCGATGGTGCAGCAAGGCTTCGCTGAGCCGGCAAAAGAAGCTTGAGAATTCGGCTTCGGGAAATTTGTGGCGCGCGAGATAAAGGCGGCAGGCATCAATGAAGTCCGCAGCGGCGCCCAATGGTGGGCGCCGCCTATCGCCTCCTCACAAAATTTCATCGAACTCAGCGTGATGCGTCAAATGCCCGTCACCAAATCGTCAGAAGTCCGTCCATTACACATGTATTAAGGACTATTTCCTGACGCGTTTCAATCAATTTTAGATTAATTTAGGTATACGCATATGGTATTCCTACTCCTAAGCGCTATCTCGGAGGCTGAGCATTCTGCTTTAACCTTAACAAGCGAAAACCCGTTGCGTTTTCCTCGGCAGCTCGTTCGATGGAAGTGCTGTGACAATCGCAGCCGAGTCGCCGCCTTTTCTTGGCTGGCATTGGCGCCGTCTCGACCTTACAGTGTCGGCGAAAGATAATAGGAGAAGCGGCAATGGCGTTCGAATTCGGCATGTTTCACGAGTTTCAATGTCCGGCGGGCACGAGCCAGCCGGAGGCTTTCGCCGAGTCATTCGAACAAGTCGAAGCGGCCGAACGCTGGGGTTTAGATGCGATGTGGCTGGCGGAAATCCACGTCGCACCCGAGCGGTCGGTCTGCGCCGCACCCTTGACCATCGCTAGCGCCATTGCGGCGCGGACCAAGCGAATGAAGATCGGTACCGGCGTCCAGGTGTTGCCGCTATGCCATCCTCTGCGCCTTGCGGAAGAAGCCGCCACGGTGGATCAGATCAGCCATGGAAGGCTGATCTTCGGCGTCGGGCGCAGCGGCTTTCCGCGCACCTACGAAGCTTATGGCGTGCCCTATGGCGAGAGTCGCGAACGCTTTGCCGAGACGCTCGAAATACTCAAGAAGGCGTGGACAGAGGATCCATTTTCGTATTCGGGCAAGTACTACTCGTTCGAGAATGTGAGAGCGACGCCCAAACCCTATCAAAAGCCCTGGCCCGAAATCCGGATTGCCGCCAACAGCCCGGATACTTTCCCGGCGATCGGCAGGCTGGGCCACGGGGTATTCGTCGCAGTTCGCCTCGGCACGCTGTCCGAGCTGGCTCCGAACATCAAGGCCTACCGCGAAGGCTGGAAGGCGGCGGGGCACCCGGGCGGGGGGCAGGTATTTCTGCGGGCTCCGGTCTATGTTGCCGAGACCGCCGCGCAGGCGCGCTCGGAGCCGGAAGAAAGCATCATGTACTTCTACCGCTATCTCGGCGAGCGCCTCGAGGATTCGGCAACCCGCGCCGGCGTGCGCGCGATCGAGGACCGTGCGGCGCGCGGCCGCCGGCTGCAGACCATCACCTATGACGAGGCATTGCGCGACAAGATCATCGTCGGCACGCCCGAGCAGGTGACCGATCGGTTGATGGCGCTAAAGGAGGAACTCGGTCTCGACGGAATCCTGGCCGAAATGAATTGCGGCACCAAGATTCCGCATCACCGCGTAATGAAGTCGCTGCAGCTGCTCTGCGAAAAGGTGAAGCCGCAGTTCCATTGACGCCGCGCCACCCTCGCCCTCCCAGCGCTTTCGGGCTGGGCCCCTCCCTCTTTGCGGTGCGACGCGGTGCCGGAGAAGGGCTTTGTCTCTATAATCACCCCTTCAGAGATTTCCAGTCGACGCCTTTCTCGAAGGCAGCGGCGGCGCGGTAGATTGTCTCCTCGTCGAAGGCTTTGGCGACCAGCATCATGCCGACCGGCAGCCCGTCGACCATGCCGCAGGGCAGGCTCATCGCCGGGTGGTGCGTGCAGTCGAATTGCGCAGTGTTGGCCAGCATCTCGAATGCCCGCTGCAGTATCTGCGCGACCGGCGCATTGGCCTCGGGCAATGGCGTCGCGACCATCGGCAGGGTCGGCATCAGCAACAGATCATACCGCGACAGCGCCTCGTCATAGGCCCGGCGCAGCCGGCGCACCAGGTTCTGCGCCTTGGCGTAATAATGACCGCGGTAGCGCGTCACCATGTAATGGCCAAGCAGCATCGTGTTCTTCAGGCTGTCCGACAGCTCGTCCGCCCGGCTTCGCCAGGCGCTGTGGAAATCCAGCATCGAGGTGACATAGAGCCCTTGCCAATTGAAGCCGAAGCCGTTGCCCAGCATCATCTGCATCGTGGCCCCTTCGGCGGCAACGGCCAGCCAGATTGCCGAACCGTCGCGGTGCATCGGGATCGACACGGTGTCGACCGTGGCGCCCAATCCGGCCAACCGCGCCGCCGCTTCGCGGACGATCGCATCGACCTGCGGGAGCGACTGCGAGTGCCCGAGGCCCTCTTCGACAACGGCAATCTTCAGGCCGCCGGCGCCTCCGCCCAATGCCTCGCGATAGGGCTTCGCCGCGGCGCCGTATTGCCTCGGGTCGAGCCCGTCGGGCCCCGCCAATACCTCCAGCAGCAGCGCATTGTCCTCGACGGTCGCGGTCATCGGCCCGATGTGGTCCAATGTCAGCTCGATCGGCATGATGCCGGTATAGGGCACGAGCCCATGGCTCGGCTTCATGCCGTAAATGCCGCAGAATGCGGCCGGGATGCGGATCGACCCACCCTGGTCGCCGCCGAGGGCCATCGGCACCTCGCCTGCAGCGACGACCGCGGCGCTGCCGGAAGATGAGCCGCCGGCCGAGTAACCCATCCGGTGCGGGTTGTGCACCGGCCCGGTCGCGCTGGTGTGGCTCCCCCCCGAAAAGCAGAAATATTCGCAGACCGTCTTGCCGACGATCGAGCCGCCGGCGTCGAGGATGCGGGTCGCGACCGTCGCGTCGACATCCGGTACATAGCCTTTTATTGTCGAGGCGCCGTTCATCATCGGCACCCCGGCCAGGCAGACATTGTCTTTCAGCGCGATTTTCTTGCCTTTGAGTTTGCCGGCTGCGGCGCCCTCGATCTCGGTTCTGACATACCAGGCGCCGTAGCGGTTCTCCTCCGAAGAGAGCCGTCGGCCGGGCAGGCGCGGATAGCTGACCGCGGGCAGCTCGTCGGGCATCCGGTCGAGCCGGTTGTACGCCTCGAACGCCGCGCGCAGGCTTTCATGATGTGCGGCAAGATCGGCATCCGGAAGGGTAAGGCCGAGCTCTGCCGCTACCTCGCCCAGCTGCTCCAGGGTCGGGAGCTTGACCGTATCGAGCGACACCGTGCTACCTCGCCGGCGCCTGGGGGTGGCGGCGTCCAGCCAGATATCGGACACCCTCCGGCCCGCAGCGCTCGGTGTGCCGACGGCCTGCCGTCATCGCCAACGTATCCCCCGTGCGATAGGTGCGCTCCTCCCCGTCGCAAACGATTGTCATTTCGCCTTCGAGGACCAGCAGCCGCGCATCGAATTCATGCGCGTGCTCGGGATTGATCTGGCCCGCCTTCATGCGGCGATCGACGACCTCCCGGTAGCCGTGCGCGCCCAGCTCCTTCTCGAAATCCTCCCGTTTCATCGATTACTCCCTCGTTAATCTGAGCGATCCTCGCGTCAACAAATCATCCTATCATGAACGGGCACCCGGTCGGCGATCGCGAAGCGACAGTCGGAGACGGTGCCACCGGATGCCCGACCTGATCGGTGCCATATCAGCACTTGCTAAATTGACAACTATGCTCCCATATGGTATGGCCTACGAAGCGAAATTGGGCTTTTGGCTTTGATGATGGGTGATTCTCTCGTGACTTTGCATTTCATAACAGCCAAAAACAGCGCGGTAACAGCCAGCATCTGGCTGTTCTTTCGTTCGCCGAACCATCCGCAGCCGAGGATTTCCGCGGAGAGCGCGATTTCCATGGCTGATGATTTGCGGAAAAAACAGCAAAAACAGCCAGCAGCGGCACCGTCATGTGATATCGCCCCACAATGGCCGGGCAGGTTCAGCTCCCCAATCTTTGAGGGTTTGCCTTTGTGCCCGGCCGAACGCGACCTTGGACGAGGTTATTTCCCGCCGCTGCGTTGCGTCACCCGTGTGGCGGCGCTTGCGACGGCCTTGAGCGAAGCGGTGACGATGTTGCCGTCGATGCCGACGCCGTGAAGTGTCGCCTCGCCGCGGTCGCGGATTTGGACATAAGCGGTGGCCTGGGCATCGGCTCCGGCACCGATCGCGTGTTCGCGATAATCGACGAGCGTCAGCTCGACATCGCATTCGCGCTGAAGCGCGTCGACGAAGGCAGCGATAGGCCCGTTGCCGACCCCCTCGATCCGCCGCTCCTTACCGTCTATCGAGACCGTCGCCGCAATCCGTCGGCGTTCGGGCGCGCGCGGCTCGGGGAAGATGCTGTAGTCGGTCAGCACGATCCCGTCGCTGCGCAGGTAGATCTCTTCGAACAGCGACCAGATGTCGCTGCTCGTCACCTCCTTGCCGGTGCGATCGGTGACCTCCTGCACCCGCTTGCTGAACTCGATCTGCAAGCTGCGCGGCAGGTCGAGCCCGTAATCGGCCTTGAGCACATAAGCAACGCCGCCCTTGCCCGACTGGCTGTTGACCCGGATCACTGCCTCGTAAGTGCGGCCGAGATCCTTGGGGTCGATCGGCAGATACGGCACCTCCCACAGCGCATCGTTGCGCTTGGCCAGAGCCTCGAAGCCTTTCTTGATCGCGTCCTGGTGCGAGCCCGAGAAGGCGGTGTAGACGAGTTCACCGGCGTACGGATGGCGCGGATGCACGGGGAGCTGATTGCAGTGCTCGACGGTGCGGACGATCTCGTCGATGTCGGTAATCACGAGGCCGGGATCGACCCCCTGGCTGAACAGGTTAAGCGCCAGGGTGACCATATCGACGTTTCCGGTGCGCTCGCCATTGCCGAAGAGCGTTCCTTCGACCCGTTCGGCACCGGCCATCACCGCGAGCTCGGTGGCCGCCACGGCGGTGCCGCGGTCGTTGTGCGGATGCACACTGAGGGTAATCGCGTCGCGGTCGCGGATATTGCGGCCGAACCACTCGACCTGGTCGGCATAGACGTTCGGGGTTGCCATCTCGACGGTGGCGGGAAGATTGAGAATCGTCTTCTTCTCGGGTGTCGGCCGCCACACATCCATGACCGCCTCGCAGATTTCGACCGCAAAGTCGAGCTCGGTCCCGGTAAAGCTCTCGGGCGAATATTGGTACACGACCTCGCTTTCCGGCATAGCCTCGGCGAGGTCACGAATCAGTTTGGCCGCCGTCACCGCGATGTCGACAATGCCGGGCTTGTCGAGGCCGAACACGACGCGGCGCTGCAGCGTCGAAGTCGAGTTATAGAGATGCATGATGGCGCGGCGGGTGCCGCGGATCGATTCGAAGCTGCGCTCGATCAACTCGGGGCGCGCTTGGGTCAGCACCTGGATTGTCACGTCATCAGGGACCAGCTGTTCTTCGATCAGCTGGCGGATAAAGATAAAATCTGTCTCCGATGCGGCGGGAAAGCCGACCTCGATCTCCTTGAAGCCGAGCTTCACGAGCATCTCGAACATCCGCCGTTTCCGATCGGGCCCCATCGGCTCAGGCAGTGCCTGATTGCCGTCACGCAAGTCGACACTGCACCACAGCGGCGCCCGGTCGATGACCTGCATCGGCCAGCGCCGGTCCGGCAGATTGATGGTTGGAAAGGGGCGGTATCTGTGGATCGGCATATTGGGCATCAAATTCTCCTGGCCGCCGGCTCGCGACCGAATGCGGTGGTTCCGTTGCGGAAATCGAGAAGCATCGCGGTCGGCGGGTTCAATCTCGCCAACCGGTGCTAAGTCGGCGATCGAGACGCGGCTCCGCCGCGGCCGCCACAGCGCCGGGGACCCGGAGATCGTTATGCACGTCGAAAAAGGACATATTGGCACCAGCGAACGCAAAGTTCCCAGGGTGGGAACGGGGCAACGGCTGCGGCTCGGCGTCCTCAGAACGCCGAGCGGCTAAGTCGAAGCTCGTAGCGCTGGCAATGCATCGCGGCGTTGCTAACAGAACCGCATTACAAGGTCAACCACCGGGAATGCGGTGGGCCGGCCGTTCAGCCGATGTCCCTGGTACGCCAAACTGCAAGTTTAAAAGCTGTCGCCAATTTGCCACTGTTGCTGAACCGCCACACTCGCTCGAGAAAACTGTGGGGCGCGTCCAGCTTCGATTGACTTCAAACATCTCCGGGATAGTATTCAACAAGCGTATTTGGCGCGTGTGCTGTATCGGCCTTGAAGCGACAAGTAGTCGGCAAACGCTCGCCTTTCCGGTTCATCTTGAAACCGGAAAGAATGCGTGACCGAGGCCGTCAGGTGCAGCAGCGTTTGGGGGAATACGGCTGCGGAAATGCAGCCCGAGATGGGGCGAGGGGACAAGGTGTTGAAGCAGACGAACGTTGTGCCTTTTCCGCTGACGGCAAGAGACATCCGATCCGCGGCGGATAAGGCATGTTTGCCAACCAGCTACGAATTTACCGAAGGCGAACTGGCCGCGCTATGCCGGTGGTTTTCGGCCATGAAGTACGCCTTCCCGGGGACAGAAGGCGTCATGATGGTCAACCACCAGGACAGCTACTCGGCCGTCGGGCTGTATAACCGCGCTGGAGGTGCGCCGAATTGTCTCGTTGCTAAACATGAGGTGGGCGGCACAACCCGGTTTTTCTGGTCGACCGAATTCGACCCGCCGCGCCCGATCAAGGATCTGTCCGAAATTACCGATGCCCATATTCGCGCCATTCGCCCGCCGCGCAACGAGAAAGGCTGGCTTGATCCGACCGGGTGGATGGGCGTTTATGCATCGCGGATGATCGCGACTCCGTTTCAACTCGTCTAGTTCGCGTGGCACCGGCCTCGGTGTGATTGCGGAAGCTAACGGGGGCCCGCAGCCATCAGCGTTGGGGAAGGCATTCTCTTGCCCTGATCCTCGTGTGAGTAGAATATTGGGCCGAACGTAGCAACCGGACCGCGCCGATGAAGTCCGCCGTCCTACTCGTCTTTCTCGCCGGTATCGTAGTTGAGGGGTGTGCATATCTGCCGACGGCCGGGCCGACGGCCGGTCAAGTCATCGAGCAAGGCTTCCAGGATAGTCAGATCCGTTACGATGTGGTCGACGTCAATTCCGCCGTCGTCGACACGTTGTTGGCACAGCCCGCCGAAAGCTTTCGAACGCGCTTCGGGAGTTATGGGAAACCCCCTCCGCCGAAGATCGGTATGGGGGACGCCGTCTCCGTCTCGATCTGGGAAGCTGCCGGGGGAGGGCTGTTCGGGGCATCTCCGGTTACCGGTGTTTCTCCCGGTTCGCGAAGCGTTACTATCCCGGAACAGGTCGTCGGCCGAGACGGCGGCATTACTGTGCCATTCGCCGGGCGGGTTCCAGTGGCCGGGCGGACGACTGTTGAAGTGCAGCACGAGATCGAGAGACGACTGGCCGAGAAGGCGATAGAACCTCAGGTAATCGTGACGATCGCGAAGAGCGTGACTTACGCCGCCACAGTATCCGGCGAAGTCATCACCGGCGCTCGGGAGCCGCTATCAGTCAACGGGGATCGTCTTCTCGATCTGATCGCGCTTGCTGGCGGAGCGAAAGCCCCCGTCTACGACACCTTCGTCCGTCTCTCGCGCGGCGGGATCACGGTAACGATCCCTATGGAAAGGCTCGTGTCCGAGCCGGCCGAAAATATCTATGCCTACCCCGGAGACGTCCTAACCCTGGTCCAAGTGCCGCAAACTTATTCGGTGCTCGGGGCGACCGGACAAAACGCCCAGCTCCCGTTTAACGCGAAGCGGATGACCTTGGCCGAAGCGCTTGCGAAGGCTGGCGGTTTGCAAGACTTGCGTTCCGATCCGACCGGGGTGTTTCTGTTCAGATTTGAGCCGCCAGCGGTCGTCTCCGCGCTCAATGCTCCACAATTGAGCACTGGGCCGGATCGCAGTTCTCCCGTCGTTTACCGCCTGGATATGAGCGACGCGAATGCATATTTTCTCGCGCAGCGTTTTCCTATCGAAGACAAGGACGTAATCTATGTCGCTAACGCTAAATTGAACGAGCTGCAGAAATTCTTCACTCTCTTGAACACCATCACCGGTCCCGTGATCACCGGTATTGTGGTGAAGGGTTCCGTTAAATGATTGAAACGGGGTATTAGAGTACGACAGCAGGACAAAATTTGGCGTAGCGATGCCTTTGATCGAGAATTTGTCCAGCACTGATTTCATTTTGGTAACAGGAGGCGCGGGATTCATCGGTTCCCACGTTGCATGTGATCTCGCTGAGGCGGGTCTGCGAGTCGTCGTCTCGGACCTTTTGCGATCCGGCGACAAGTGGCGCAACATTGCGCACGCTCATCTGCACGATTTGATCCGGCCGGAGATGCTTTCGGGGTGGCTCGAGCGCCATCGCGGCAAAGTCGGGGCGATCATTCACATGGCGGCAGTATCGTCGACGACTGAAGCCGATGTTGACAAGTTCGTCGCCAACAACATTCGGCTGACGCTGGATCTCTGGAAGTGGTGTGCCGCCAACGCCACCCGGTTTATCTACGCTTCTTCCGCCGCGACCTATGGCGACGGGAGCGCCGGTTTCAGCGATGACGAGAGCCCCGGGGCATTGGCTGCGTTGCGCCCCCTCAACGCCTATGGCTGGAGCAAGCATTTCGTCGACCGGCGGGTGGTCGAGGACGGAGTGCGCAATCGGCCGATCCCACCGCAATGGGTAGGGCTCAAATTCTTCAATGTGTATGGCCCGAAAGAGACCCATAAGGGCGACATGCAATCCGTCGTCAGCAAGATCTACCCCATCGTCAACGCCGACGGCACTATTACGCTCTTCCGGTCACATAACCCGCGCTATAGCGACGGCGGGCAATTGCGGGACTTTGTCTACGTCAAGGATTGCGCCGCGGCAGTCGGCTGGCTACTGCAGAACCCAGAGGTCAGCGGCTTGTTCAATGTCGGAACGGGCGTCGCGCGGAGCTTTCTCGACCTTGTCGAGGCGGTCGGCGTGGCGGCCGGACATTCGCCGAGCGTGCAGTTCATCGACACCCCTGCCGAGTTGCGCGAAAAATATCAGTATTTCACGCAAGCCGACATGACGAAGCTCCGCGCCGCCGGCTTCGACCGGCCGTTTCACACGCTGGAGGAGGGTGTCCGGGATTTCGTCAGCTGCTTGCGGGCTGCCGGGTGATCCTGCTCGACCTGTCGCGTCTCCTCTCGCGCGCCGGGCGAGAGACACCCACGGGGATCGACCGCGTCGAACTTGCGTATGCCGAACATCTGATCGCCGACAAGACCCCGCTGTCCTTCGCGGTGATGACGCCCGTGGGGCGGCTCGGGCTGGCACCCGCGGCAATAGCAAAGGACTATGTCCGGGAGCTTGCAGGGGCATGGCGAGGGACCAGTTCGCGGCAACGGATTCGGCGGGTCAAGCGCTTGGCCCGAATGCTTCACGCCGCGGCTCTGTCGCGCGGGGAGCGCGCGCTGCGTACACAGTTTCAATCAAAGACCGGGCGGGCCGTCTACCTGCTCGTTTCGCACCACCATCTCGAAAATCGTCGCGCGATTGCTCGCCTCAAGCGGCACGCCGGGGCATTTTTCGTCTGTCTCATCCACGATCTGATCCCAATCGAGTTCCCCGAATACGCGTTGCCCGGCCAAAACGACAAGCATCGCAAGCGGATTGAGACCGCGGCCGCCCTGGCCGATGTGGTGATTGTCAACTCGACGATGACACGCGACGGCTTCGCACCCTATCTCGCGCGATCCGGACGAGCCCCGCCGGTGCTGGTGGCGCCGTTCGGCATCGATCTGCCGGCTGCATTGCCGCCCGCGCCGCCCCCTGTAGAGCCTCCTTATTTCGTGTGCCTGGGGACGATCGAGGCCCGAAAGAACCATCTGCTGTTGCTCAATCTGTGGCGTCAGTTGGCGGAAGAGCTGGGCGGTGCCGCTCCGCGTCTGGTTCTGATCGGGCAACGCGGCTGGGAGACAGAAACCGCGATCGATATGCTGGAACGGTGCCCGGCACTGCGCGGCGTCGTATTCGAACGCCCGAATATGCCGGATGTCGAAGTGGCGTCTCTTGTCCGGGGCGCGCAGGCACTGCTGCTGCCGTCCTTCGCCGAAGGGTTCGGGTTTCCGCTGATCGAGGCGCTGGCCCTCGGAGTTCCCGTCCTGTGCAGCAATCTTACCGCATTGCGCGAGAATGGCGGAGACGTCCCGGAGTATCTCGACCCGCTCGACGGTATCGGTTGGCGCGATGCGGTGATCGATTATGCGATGCCGACGTCGACGCGCCGCGCCGCCCAGCTCGGTCGGCTTTCCGGCTGGCGGCCGCCAAGCTGGCGAGATCACTTCGCCGCGGTGGAAGCTTTCATCGCGGATGCCCGATCGGTTGGCCGATCCGAGGCCCAGGGTCCCGCAGATACGGGGTGGAGGCTCGTCTCGGGCCCCGGGTTGACGCCCGCGGGCCGGCAGACATAGGCTAATTTCTTCTCGGATGGGGGAGACGGTAATGGCCGATCTACCGCGCCTAAACGGCGTGATTGCTGCGCTGGAGCAGGGTAAGCCCGCCTTCGTCAGTTTTTGTGCGGCGGAAATCGGGGTGGCGCAGGCAATGAACGCTGCGCCTTACGATGGCGTGGTGTTCGAGATGGAGCATCGGCCATACGACATCGGCGCCTTGCGTCATTGCCTGCAATACATGCTGGACCGTCAGCAGATCCTGCAAAGAGGGACACTGGCTCCGACGGTGACGCCGTTCGTGCGAATTCCGCCCAATGGCGGCGAAACCAGCCAATGGGTCGCCAAGCAGGTCTTGGATCAAGGTGTCTACGGGATCGTGTGGCCGCATGTCAGCACTGTCGAGGAAGCGCGCAATGCTGTCACCGCCTGCCGGTATCCGAGGCCACGCTCGGCCGCCTATTATGACCCGGCAGGACAGCGTGGCGACGCGCCGGCGGCAGCGGCGCGATATTGGGGGCTGACGCAGCAGGAATATTATGGGCGCGCCGATGTGTGGCCGCTCAACCCGCAGGGGGAAATACTGGTCGCGATCATGTGCGAAGAAGTGTGGGCGATCAAAAATTTGCCAAAGATGCTGGAAGAGGTTCCCGGGATCGGGGTCGTGATCATTGGCGAGGGTGACCTGTCACAGGATCTCGGCTATCCGAGGCAATACGAGCATCCGACGGTAGCTTCGGCGATCGACGAAATTCTCGCGATCTGCAAACAATACAATGTCGCTTGTGGACACCCGCATGTCGACAGCAAGAACATCGGAACGTTGTTGGAGAAGGGCTTCCGTTATTTGATGCCGGCGCCTGTTTACTCATTCGCCGCGCTGGAGCTTGGCCGCAGAGCTTCCGGCCGCACCTGATGCCGGTGTCGGCGCCGGTTGCCGCACCAGGAGAGGAGATCGGCAAGTTTGATTTCGCGTTTGCGGGATTAATTGCGCAATCAAAAACGCGAGGCTGACATTTCGACGGAAGTCGAACTCAAGCTCTCTGTTCGGGCAGCCGATTTGCCCGCGCTGAAGCGCGAGCTGACGGCTATGACACCGGTCAGCGCGCAGGAGAGGCTAATCAGCACCTATTACGACACGCCGGATTCGGCACTGAAGCGGCGAGGGCTGACGCTTCGGGTTCGCGAGCAAGGCGGTCAGTTCACGCAAACCGTCAAAGCTGGAGACTCCGGCGGGGATATCCCGTCGCGCGGCGAGTGGGAAGATGCTGTCGCCGAGAATCGACCCGACCCAATGGCGGCTCAAAGCGGTCCGCGCCTCCCCCAGGATCGGGGGGGCGAGGTGCAACCGGTTTTCGTGACCGAGATAATGCGCACTAGTTTCCAGATCGAGCCTGGACCCGAAGCGGCGATAGAGGCGGCGATAGACGAGGGCGAGATCCGGGCGATCGATAAGGACAAGCGCGAATCGGTCGGCGAGATCGAACTCGAGCTCAAGCGCGGCGATCCGGCTCTCCTGTACGATCTGGCCTTCCGCCTGCTCGAGGTTGCCCCGATCCGCATCGAGACCCGCAGCAAATCAGAACGGGGCTACCGTTTGGCGGAGGGCGGCGAGGATGCACCTGCGGCGGTTCACGCCGAGCCGGTCACTCTCGATCCAGAAATGACTGTCGAAGCTGCTCTGGAAAAGATCGGCAAGAACTGCATCGCGCAACTGCTACGCAATGAGCCGGCAGTTCTCTCCGCTCAATCCGAGGGCGTTCACCAGATGCGAGTGGCCGTGCGGCGCCTCCGCTCGGCGATCTCCTCGCTAAAGAACCGCCTTCCGGAACAAGAGGTCCGCCGGGTCACCGGTGAGCTTCGTTGGCTCGGCGGCATGTTGGGGCCAGCTCGCAATCTGGACGTATTCGCAGCCGAACTGCTGCCGGCCGCGCGAATCGGACTGCCGAACGACGCCGGTTGGGACGAGCTGGCCGACACCCTTTGCCGGCTGCGGCGCGCCGCCTATGACGAAATCACAAAAGCCATTCTGTCCGACCGTTATACGCCCGCCATTCTGGGCTTGTTGCGATGGTTCGAGGCGTCGAGCTGGCGCCGGAATGGGCCATCGGACGAGCCTGGTCCGATGAGTCCCACGATTATCGAAATAGTCGTTTCCGTGCTCGATCGGCGGCGGCGAAATGTGCGGCAGCGGAGTAACGGCTTCGACCGGCTCGCGCCGCCGGAGCGGCACAAACTGCGCATTGCCGTCAAGAAACTCCGTTACACGACCGAGATTTTCGAAAGCCTTTTTGATGAGGTTGGGTTGGAAAACTTTGTCAGGCGGCTAAAACGCCTGCAGAGTGATTTGGGCTATGCGAATGACGTCCGCGTCGCACACGAATTCGTCGTCGAGCTGTTTGCCCGGATCGAGCCGCGAAGCCCATCCGCTCACGCCTGGGTGACGTTGCTCGAAGCCCACGACCAACGGGTGGCCAGCGGCGAGCGGAAACTCCGCCGGCATTTACGCCAAATGAAGGATGCAAGGCCGTTTTGGTGCGAGTAAGCCGGTTTGGCCTTGCCTCGACCGCGCCTGGGAACACTCAAGCAGCTGCGACTTTTGCGGGTATCGGGCAGGTGACCCCGGTGCCGCCGAGCCCGCAATAGCCGTTCGGGTTCTTCGCCAAGTACTGTTGGTGATACCCCTCCGCAAAATAGAAGGGCGGAGCATCGCGGATCTCGGTGGTTATTTTACCCAACCCGGCTGCATCGAGCCGACCCTGATATGCTTCGCGCGACGCCTCGGCGGCGGCGCGCTGCTGCGGTGAAAAGGTATAGATGGCGGACCGGTATTGCGTGCCGACATCATTGCCTTGGCGCATACCCTGGGTCGGGTCGTGGCTCTCCCAAAACAGTTTGAGCAGCGCCTCGTAGCCGGTGAGCTTCGGATCGTAGACGACCAGTATGGCCTCGGTATGGCCGGTGCGGCCGCTGCAGACCTCCTCGTAGGTCGCGTTAGGCGTCGAGCCGCCGGCATAACCGACGGCGGTCACCCACACACCCGGCGCCTGCCAGAACACGCGCTCAGCTCCCCAGAAACAGCCTAGCCCAAAAAGGGCTTTTTCCATCCCCTCGGGGTAAGTCCCGGCAAGCGGGCGGTGATTGACGAAATGTTTCCCCGGTATCGGCATCGGTTCGTTGCGCCCTGGCAGACAGTCCTCGGGAGGGGGGACGACCAGCTTTTCACGCATGAACGGCCACATATTGTTCGCCCTATCTAAGAAAATTCACTAAAGATGTAGGGAATTTAACCGCTGCCGCCAACGGTTACAACGCGGCCTCGTCAAAAAACCGTCCGGGCCAAGGGCTTCGCAGGAACATTGATTTCGGGTGCCGAGGTTCCCCTTCCGCGCTAAGATAATTCTCTCACTTGAGGGTTCAAAAAGGACATGATGCGCCGCTCCCTTCTGACAAGCCTTTTCGTCTTATTCGCTACCGCAGCTGTGGCGGCGCCGCCCTTGGTCAATCCTGCCGATGCCGTCGCCTTCATGAACAAACTCTGGGACCGCGCTGTCGAAGTGCTCAACAACAAGGCCGATCCCGCCGTTAGAGAGGCGCGGTTTCGAGAGTTGTTCCGTACTGATTTCGACAATGCCGGCATCGCCCGATTCGTACTTGGCCGTTATTGGCGGACCGCGAGCCCAGAGGAGCAGCAGGAATTTGTCAAATTGTTCGAAGACTACGTTGTCTTCGTATATACGGCGAGGCTTGCAAATTTCGGCGGCGAGGCTCTGAAGGTCCGTGGCAGCCGGAGTGACGGCGACGGGGTCATCGTGTCGACCGACGTGATCAGCCCGGGCGCCGCATCGCCGATGAGGATCGATTGGCGATTGGTCAGCGAAAATGGGGCGTACAAGATCAACGACGTCATCGTCGAGGGCATCAGCATGGCGGTCACCCAGCGTTCGGAGTTCGCCTCCGTCGTCCAACGGAATGGCGGCCAGGTGCGCGGCCTTATCGCCATGATGCGCGAGAAGACCGCGAGCGCGGCGCACTGACGGGTCGCGGCGCTGCGCCGAGCGGCGCCCATGCTTTTCCTGGGCGAGGAACAGCTTCGCGAGCTGCTGCGCTGGGATGAATTGATCCCGGCAATGGAAAAGGCGCTTACCGATTTCTCCCTTGGACGCGTCGTGCAGCCGGTCCGCAACATGCTGACTGTGGAAGAAGGAAAGCGTTATCTCGGCATCATGCCCGCGGTGTCCCACGAAACAATCGGAGCCAAGCTCGTCAGCTTCTATCCGGGCAACGAGGGAACCGGGATCGCGACGCATCACGCAGTGATTGTGCTGTTTCGTCCCGATACCGGCGAGCCACTGGCGGTCATGGACGGCCGTCTCATTACCGAGATGCGGACGGCCGCCGTCTCTGCCGCGGTGACGAAATATCTGGCAGCTCCCGACGCTCGGGTGCTGGCGCTGCTCGGCAGCGGAGTGCAGGCACTGGCCCATTTGCAGGCGCTCTCCCGGGTGCGCAATTTCGATCAGGTCCGCGTATGGAGCCGGACGGCCGCCCATGCCGACCGCTTTGCCGAACGGCACAATGCCAAGGCGATGCCCATCGCCGACGCGGTTCGCGGCGCCGATGTAGTCGTGACCGCCACGAACGCGCTGCGGCCCATCCTCGAGGGAGAGTGGCTCAAACCGGGAGCGCATGTGAATGCCGTAGGCTCCCCGCGGCCTACTTGGCGGGAGCTCGACAATCGGGCAATGGCCAATACCCTCATCGTCGATTCCCGGGAAGCAGTCCTCAAGGAAGCGGGCGACGTGATCCTTTCCGGCGCCGAAATTTACGCCGAGGCCGGTGAAATTTTCTGTGGAAAGAAGGCGGCTCCCCAATCTGCGACGACGGTCTTCAAGTCGGTGGGGCTCGCGATCGAAGACATCGCAACCGCAAAACTGGTCTACGACACCCGCACCGCCGTCACTGCCTGAGGTCGTTCAGCGCCCAGTCGTAACGATCCCCCGATATTCGGGCGATGCCGGCGAGCATCGCGGCCAACTCCGGCCGGGCATACCGCCTCAGGTGCTCGATAACGCCGGTTTCGGTGCCGCCGAAATCCGCCTCGTACCAGACATAAATCGATGAGACGGTAAGCCGCCCGCCGCCGACAGCGGCGCCCCGCGTGTGATTTACATAATCCTTTGCCGCCTTTTCAAGCAGCGCTTCGCTATTGGCAGCCGTGAATGCCGAAGGCTGCAGGTTCGGGCAGCCGATTGCGGCGCAGTTGACCGCGTAATGAATGCGGGGATCCCGCCAGATCGGCCGCAGGATGCGATGCTCGATGTCGTCAAGGCTGAGCGGTTCGCCTTCAACCGTGATCAGCTTTCTCCCCCAAGGCCCGACAAAGAGCAGCCCCGGGGATATCGCGATGTCCCTGATGCTGCTAACCGGATAACGGTCGAGGACCAGCTTGACCGTCAGCTCGTTATAGAGATCGACCCAGAACGCAAATTGCTCGCGACGGCTATATGCGCTGATCGGAAGAGCGGCGAGCCGCGACAGATCGCCGGCGAGAGCCTCTCTGTCGGCCTTGCTCACGTCGGCATATGGGATCCGCGCAATACCGTCCTGCCCTACCCGGACATAGGTCTGCAAGAAATGGTCCCATGGCCGGTGATCCATGCTTGCAGTGGAAGTGTCGTCATGCGCCTGCCACTTGTCCCAAAGTTCGGCGCGTGGCGCCGAGTCCGCCGCGGCGGACCACACGAGAACCAGGATCGCGGTTATCATCTGTAGCAACCTCACCCACCCAGTCCTCCGGACGAGGCGGGTAAGGGGTGATGCCCTTGCTTTAACGGAAGGAGCGATTTGGGTTCCTTAACCTCACGGCTCGACAATCGAGAACCGGCGTTCGATCAAGTCCGGATCGTCGAAATGGCGGCGCCCGAGAAAAGCGGTTGCATGCCTTCCCCATTGCCGCATCGCGCCGGTGTCGCTGACGCCGGTGGGCCAGAACAGGAAGCGCTCAGGGCGCTCGGTGCCCGGTGCGATGCCGTCGGGGCCAAAGGCGCTGCGGGTCGTCCCATCGAGCGTCGGCAACGCGCGCAACGCGTCATCCTCGGCGAAATGATAAGCGGTGCCGCGTCCGCCTGTGTCGAAGCGCAGTTCGACCAGGTAATGCGAGTGACTCGCAATCTGCAGCACAAGGCGCACGGCGGGATCGACCGCCGGCAACGTCGCCGGCACGAGCGCCCATTCGGTCTCCGGCCGGGGTGACGGCCTGACCCGGACGCGCGCCGTCGGAAAGAACATGTGATAGCACCCGCACGGGTGGATCGTGTCGTAGACCAGCGGCTGGCCCTGCGGGTCGAGAGTGACCCGGAATACCAGCCCGTCGAGGCTGCCCGACGCCAAATCCAGTACCCCCTCTCTCGGTCTTTCGGCGAACCAGATCGTGTAGACCAGCTGAACAAGAACGCGCCCGCGATAACGCGTGAAGGCGAGGCGCCGATAAGCCGTCGGACGGGCGATGTCCACCTCCGGCGAGGGGCTGGCTCCCCAGAACAGCGGTCCGAACCGGTCGTCGCCGTCCGAGGTTTCGATTTCGAAAATCGGGGCAAAAGTCCAGAGCAATTTCTCGCGGTCGGCTTTGCTCAATTCCGGAATGCCGAGGCGACCGAGGGCTGCCTTTTGTAGGAGGACGGCCGCGCTGCGTGCGGCAAGGGGTTTCCCGCCGGGCTCGTATCTGACGACCGCCACGCTCGCGGCTTCGCCTGCCGCTCGACGGCGGAACATTTCGACAGTTTCCGCTTGCCAGCGGTTCACGCCGATCGACAACGGGAGCGTCGCGAGCGGATAAAGCCCCAGAATCCGGTTCCGCTCGATGTAGTCGTCGGGCACTGTTGCGCTTTCGGCCAAAGCCTCTCGTCGGGACGGCGTGGCGAGATCCGCGCGGCGCAGCTCGGCTGCGCAAGCCTCGGATCTGGCAATTAAGACATTTCTGTCCACGACACCGATCGACCCCAACCGATCCGCAGGCAGGTTTCGTAATTCATAAAAGCGAGCGGTCGTGTCGAGGGCTTCGAGCCGGTCGACCCATTCGGCAAAAGCGGCGGGATCCTCCTTCACCTCGTCGCGAAACGACGCCAAGAAACGGTCGGCTCGAAGGTAGGGGAAGCCCGGTACGCGAAAGGCCGACGCATCGCGCGCTCCCGAATGGTCAACCGCCTCGTCGAGCGTCGCAAACCATCGGGTGCAATCCGTCTCCCGCGGTGGGTCGCGCCCGGCACAACCACCGAGAAACATCGTGGCCAGCATGGCGTAGACCCACCGCTTCACGACAATCCCGCTACTCCGACCGGCGGTTCGCCTGGACTACCCCCCGCCGCTCGATCTCCCCGACCATTCCGAAGAATTGCTCCGCCAGGGTCTCGCGTAGGCCGGGAGCGGTGATGAAGAGAGGCAAGGGGATATCGGGCTCGATGATCCCCTGCCACCGCAGCACGAATCGGTCACGCGCGCCGGAAAGGGCCTCAATTCTATAGGCGCCCGCCAGCTGCCTGAGATTTCCACGAAGTACCCGGACGCCGATCGTTGCGGGATAATCCTCTTCGGATTCGACCACGACGTCGATCGGGTAGCTGAAAATCAGAAACCTCGCCTCGCCAGTTTGCTCGACTACTACCCGACCGCCGTGCCGCTGCAAGACGCGGCTCCTTTTCATGCCCGGAATGAAGTCGGCCAGATGGTCGTAATCGGTCAGCGTGCGCCAGATCAGGCGCAATGAAGCGCGGATGGTCGCGCGCGCATCGACCGCCAGGGCATTACCCTCCATGCGGGCGTCAACGGTCGCGTCCTCCGCGCCACAAGCGACGCCCGAGGCGAAGACGGTCGCTGCGGCCATCGCGATGGCCCCCAGGATTGGCCCGGTCACTCTGGCACGCCGATGGCCTGATTTCATGCAAGTCGCGTTTTTAAGAGGCTTGGTAAAGGTATGATGACGCGGATGGCCCACTCAAGCCGACTCTGCCGATCAGGTTTTATTCCTATTTCCGGCCTGCCCGAATCGCGCCCCGCTCGAAATCGAGGTGCCTCGGGAGCACCGCGCCGCACAAAACAGTCCGGGACCTGTCGGGAATTATCGCCTTCTTGACCCTGAGGCCGAGCCCATCGAAAATCTGCGCGCCGCGTTGACAGGGAAAACACCGAACATACGATGTGCGGAGAAGTTCAGCAGCTCGAACGTAGCCGCCATGTTCGCATCGCCCGCCACGGGAGCAGCCTGCGGGTGCGTACGGCGGTCGTCTTCGGATTGGTGCTATTCTTTGGCGGATGTGCCGCTGCGCCGAGGGACGCGGCCGTCACGGATGACGTCGATGCCGAGCATGATCCGGCGGAGCCGGTCAACCGGGCGATTTTCAAGGTGAATGTCGCGGCCGATCATGCGGTCATGAAGCCGGTCGCCCAGGCCTATACCGAGCATATGCCGGAGGGCGTGCAAAAGGGCATCCACAACGTCGTGCAAAACCTCAAGGAGCCCGCAGTCGCCGTCAATGACGTCCTGCAGGGGAACATAAAGCACGCATGGCGGTCGGTTCAGAGGCTCGCCGTCAATTCGACGGCCGGGGTCGTCGGGATATTCGACGTCGCCAACAAATTAGGGCTGCCGCCGCATAAGGCGGATTTTGGCCAAACTCTGGCGGTTTGGGGCGTCGGAGAAGGCCCGTTTGTCGAGTTGCCTCTGCTGGGGCCGTCGAATGCGCGCGACGCGGTCGGCACGGTCGTCGACTTGGCGATGAACCCGCTGACCTATGTCGGCGGCGCGCCGGCGACCTATGCGGGGGTCGCGACCGGAAGCGCGAATGTCGTCGACACGCGCGCTCAGCATCTTCACGATCTCGACGAACTGGAGCGCAACTCGCTCGATTATTATGCGACACTGCGCAGCGTCTACCGGCAACACCGCGATGCCGAGATCAGTGCCGCGAAAGAACGGGAACAACCGGAAGCGGAAGGACGGGTCGATATTTCGGTTCCGGCCACTCGCCCTTGAAGCCAGGAACCGTCTTATATACCGGGTGATGGGCGTAAGCGCGAAAATTTGCGGGTTGTCGACGGAGGAGGCCGTTGCGGCGGCGAGCGCCGCCGGCGCCGCTTACCTCGGCTTTGTGTTTTATCCTGCGAGTCCGCGCGCCGTGACACCGCGGCGTGCCGCGCGGCTGTGCGCCGGGATCCCCGCCGGCATCGGGCGAGTCGGTCTTTTTGTCGACGCCGACGATCGGACCGTCGATGCCGTGCTGGCGGCCGTGCCGATCGATATCCTGCAATTCCATGGCGACGAAACCCCGGATCGGGTTGCCGCCGCGAAGCTGCGCTTCGGCCGCCCGGTCATGAAGGCGGTCGCCATCGCCGGGCCCGAAGACGTGATCGACGCTGCTCGGTACGAGGCTGTCGCCGACCGTCTCCTTTTCGACACGAAGCCGCCACGGCGGCCGGATGCGCTTCCCGGGGGCAATGGTCTTGCTTTCGACTGGGCGCTGATCGCGGATCGCTCCTGGCGGGTTCCGTGGATGTTGTCGGGCGGACTGACCGCCGAGTTGTTGCCGGAGGCGGTGCGGATTTCCGGCGCTGCGGCAGTCGACGTCTCCTCCGGTGTCGAGAACCGTCCCGGGATCAAGGACCTCGACAAGATCCGCGCATTTCTGGCCGCCGCCCGTGCAATTCAGTCACCAATGCAGGCGGCCTAACGCCGCGGGGTTGCCGTCATACTTTCCCGCCGATGGCGCGGTGTCGAAGGAGGTGATCGGCCAGAACGCAAGCTACCATCGCCTCGCCGACCGGGACGGCACGGATGCCGACGCAAGGGTCGTGGCGGCCATGCGTTTCGATCTCGACCTCATTGCCGTCGACGTCCACTGTGCGCATCGGCTGCAGGATCGAGCTGGTGGGCTTCACCGCGAAGCGCGCAACGATGTCCTGGCCGGTCGAAATTCCCCCTAAAATGCCGCCGGCTTTGTTCGAGAGAAATATGACCCGGCCGTTCTCGATCCGCATCTCGTCGGCATTCTCTTCCCCCCGCAGCGTTGCGGCAGCAAAACCGGCACCGATCTCGACCCCCTTGACGGCGTTGATCGTCATCAGAGCCTGGGCGAGATCGCCGTCGAGCTTATCATAGACAGGCTCCCCGAGCCCGGCAGGGACACCACTTGCGACGACCTCGATGATCGCGCCGGCGGATGAGCCGGCCTTGCGCACACCGTCGAGATAGTCCGCCCAGAACAGCGCCGCCGCGGCATCGGGGCACCAGAAGGGATTCTCCTCCGTAGCGCGCCAATCCCAGGCCGCGCGGTCGATCGTATGTGGGCCGATCTGTACGAGCGCGCCGCGGATTTGCACATCGGGGCCGAGGATCTTGCGGGCGACCGCCCCTGCCGCGACCCGCGAAGCCGTCTCGCGCGCGGAGGCCCGACCGCCGCCGCGATAATCGCGGATGCCGTATTTCTTCCAGTAAGTGTAGTCGGCGTGGCCCGGCCGGAAGCGGTCGGCAATGTTGCGGTAGTCCTTAGAGCGTTGGTCGGTGTTTTCGATCGACAACTGGATCGGCGTGCCGGTCGTCACCCCGTCGAAAGTGCCGCTCATGATGCGCACCAGATCGGCTTCGCGCCGCCGCGTCGTGTAGCGCGACTGGCCCGGCTTGCGCTTGTCGAGCCAGTGCTGGATGTCGGGCTCGGCGAGCGGCAGGCGCGGCGGCACGCCGTCGACGACGACCCCGATCGCCGGGCCGTGGCTCTCACCCCAGGTGGTGAAGCGGAACAAAGTCCCGAATGAGTTGCCCGCCATCGTCTTCAGGAAACCGGTCGGATCAGCTGCGCGAGCTGTCGTTTCGATTGGCCGCAGTCCACACGCTGGGTCAGGAACGCAGCGACTCCCAACTCACCGGCGCGAAGTCGCCCGCTACTCAAACGACTCTCCCCTCAAGCACGCTTTTCACCTCTCGCTGCTCGATCTCGACGACCCAAACATCCGGATCCCGTTGCCGCTGGCGGGCTATGTAAGCATCTGCGTCGGCCTCGGCGACTGGGTCGGGACCGGTCGCCCACATCCACAAAAGCTCGCCATCCTGCCCGCGTGCCTGCGTCAATACCGAGCAGCCCTCGGCGCGGCCTCCGTTGAGCTTGAGCAGGATCGCGCCGGCATCTGTGTCGCCTCGGGCCACCACGGCGATCGGGATCGCGGCAAGGTCGCACCGCCGGATCAGCGCCTTGATCCAAATTCCGCTCTTCAATCTCGCTTCCAACGCCTGCGGCCCGTTTTCAGCCGCGCTCGGGTGCAAGGGGTAGGCGAACATGGATCGCCAACCCGTGCGGCTCGATATTTTCGGCTTCGATCATCCCCCCCATAGCTTCGACATTGCGGCGCGAGATCCACAATCCGATACCGAAATAGCTCGACGTCGTGTCGCTAGTCGCCTCGGCACGGCGCTCGGAGTGGTAGCGGTCGAAGATGCGCTCGAGCTGCTCGGCGGGGACCCCCGGGCCCTGATCGGATATCGTGAGGTGGGCGAACCGGCCGTCGCGGGTCAGATGAACCACGATTTCGCTGCCGGCAGGCGAAAACGAGACAGCGTTCTCGATCAGGTTCTCGACGACAGTCTCGATCATCTCTTTCGTGCCGAGCACAAAGAGACCCGGCAAAAGGTCGGCTGAGATCGTCAGATCATGGCTTGCCAGAATGATCGAGACGTCGTGGTTGGCAAGGATGGCGGAACGGATCTGGATCATACTTCCGATCACGTTCCCGAGATCGACCGGCGCTCTCGGCTTGGCGATCAGGTCGGCGGTGGCTTCATCGAGGCTGCGCGCCGAGGCGACGAGGCCATCGAGCCGGTCGAGCGAGCGTTCGACAATCCCGAACGCGCGCTGCGCGCGCTGATTGTCTGGTGGCAGCGCGCGACGCAGTGGTTCGATCGATTGGCGAATAACCGCGATCGGCGTCTTGAAGGCGTGGGCATTGTCCTCCGCCGTTTGTCGGATGTCGGCGGCGGAGCGGTGCAAAGACTCGACCATCCGGTCGAACTCGTCTGCAACGTCGGCCAGTTCGGGGAGGCTATCGCGTCCGGCGAACGAGCCTGCGTCCGGTCCTTGCTCGCGAATGCGTCGTGCGCGCAGCGCAAAGCGACGCAGCCCGCCGCGTACGCTAAGCAATGTCGCAAAGGTAATCGACGCCATAATCACGTAAATCGCCGCTGCGATGATCACCGGCGGTGTCGCCCAATAGGGCTGACCGAGATGAGCCCCCGGGAAAGCATTCTCGGAAAACGACGCCACGACCGCCCAGCAGCCCGCCGCTGTCGATATCGGCGTCACTGCCGTGACGATTTCGGCGCCACCGGTCGGCCGATGGTAGATCAACGAAAACGGCATCTCTCCCCGACAGTTCGCGCTGAGGCGGTCGAGTACACCCTGGCTCGCCAGAGTATCGCGTTCTGCTTCCAAATTGCTCGGTTCCACCGGAGGCCAAGACGCCACATAATAGAAGCCGTCCGTTCCATTTTGGGTACCGGCCGGTTGCAACAGCAATTTTATGGTTGTCACCTCGCCGGCATAGCGCGCGAGATAGCGGCCGATTTCCGGCAGCGCCGCGCTGTCGGCATCCGTCAGCATGGGCAGCAGGGATTGACTGATCGTATGTCCCTCGGCGCGGACGCTCCGCAGCAGTAGCTCCTGGCTCGTTTCGTGGGCGGAGCGGAATTCGATATAGAGAAACACCGGGACCAGTATGAATACGATCGCGAGAAATCCGGTCTTGGCCGTGATCGACCATGCCCAGTGAATATCTCGGCGCTTATCAGCCTTGCGCCGTCCAGCGATATCCAAAACCAGCGTAGTTTTCGATGTGGTCGAAGCCGGGATCGACATCGCGGAATTTTTTGCGGATGCGCTTGATGAAGGTACGTACATTGGCACGATACCCCTCGGAACCGTGTCCGGCGACAAAGTTTTTGCCATGAACCAAGTCGTAGATCTCGCGGTAGCCGACATCATGTCCCGCTTTCTCGGCCAGCAAGGTCAAGATCTTGAATTCGGTCAAGGTAAGGTCGACAGTCCGCCCGGCCCAAACCGCCCGGCTGGTGTCGAACCGCAAGATGAGCCGGCCCAGAACCAGCTCCGAAGAGCGTACTTGCTCCGGCTCGCTCGATGGCCGGCCGCCCTCGGCGATCAATTGCAGGCGCTTGAGCAGGATCGGCAAGCGGCGGGATTTGTCGATGAAATCGACTGCGCCGCCCTCGAGTGCGGCTTCTTCGTAGGCGTCGTCGGCTAATACCGTGAGAAAGATGACGGGGATCGTCGCTCCGGCAGCCCGGATTTGACGCAGCACGTCGAGGCCCGTCAGGTTCGGCATGCGCCAGTCTAACAGCATTACATCGGCGCCTCCGCCCTTATCGAGATAGGCCAGCACGTCGCGCCCGTTGGCAAAACTGGTGACCTCGTAACCTTCGTCGATCAGATTGAGGCCGAGCGACTCGCGAAAGAGATCGTCGTCGTCAACCAAGAGAAGATGCGGCATCGGCAATCCGGTGCTAGCGCTCTCGGGAGGCGATGAGCGAGCGCAAGCAATCCTGCCGCTTTGTCGCGTTCGCGCCTTCGCCTTTGAGGGCATAATGCAGCGTCCGCATGCGTCCGCTGCGTAGGTCGAGGTAAAAGAACAGGTCGAGCTCGCAGCTTGCGGTCTTATAGCGCCAGACGGTCGCCGGCGGTTCGTCCGATCGCTCGGTTGCCGACCCAAGCAGGCGGGCTGCAGCCGCTTCGTCAAGCCCGATCAGTTCGGCTCCCGAGGCGATCTGGCCGGGTCGCCCCGGTGCGGTCGGCAATGCCGCCAGGTCGGAAGACGAGGAGGAGATCTCGCGGCCGCTTTCACCCTCGATCGGTTTTGGCCCGGTCATCGCGAGCGGCTCTTCACCCGGCAGAGATGCCGGGCTCCCAGCCGTCTCAGGCGGAGTCGGCTTGCGCGCCGGTCGCGGCGCGGTGCTGCGCTCGGCCGGCACCTCGGGGTGCGGCGACAGCGGGCGTACGGCCGAAGTCTGAGGCGGGCGCCGCGGTTCATTGGCCGTGCATGACGCGAGCACACCCGCTCCCAAGCCCAGCAGAGCGGAGTGGATGAGCAGCCATCTTCGCTCTCGGCGGATCGACCGCACCATTACGCCACTCGTGAGGGAAGGAAAGAAATATAACCGGCTCAATGGCGTACCAGGCGTTCGATTGCACCGATCTCGCCATCGCGGTAGATCGCCAACAACTGATGATCATTCAACAGGACATAGGTCTGGTCTCCCCGATCACAGTCGAGTTCAGCGACCGGATAGCTCTGCTCGACGAGCACGTCCGATAGCTTCTGCCGCAGGTCTGGCTGGCGCGGCACCAAGCCGGTGAGGGCTTGGCGGCTCTTCGTGCCATAGGCGAAACGGAACACGCCGTGGCATGCGGTTTGGTCGAGTGTCGTGCTCTCGCCGTCGGGTTGATGCTGAACGATCGTATCGGGACGGATCGTTATGCTGGAGTTCTCGGCTGTACCCCAATTTCCGACAAAAGGGTTATCCACGCGCGCGGCTGGCGTGACGATACATGAGAGCAACAGTGCCGACGACATCATGACGCCAAAGAGACCCAGTACTCTGATCGCATGGCCGCATCCGGGGCCTTTTTGAACCTTTCTCGGAGGACGCGCCATATCCACTCGGCAGACCCTATGCAGCGACAACTCCGCGGAGGTGCAGATACTGCGCCGATATGCGGGCTTTGCTCCTCAACCCGGAATCACTCGGTTTTTCCATCCCAAGGCGAGATCTCCGAAACGAGAAAGCCGCTGATATGCTAAAGCTCGTTTGCCACAGAGTCGAGAATTACCCGTGAAAGGGCCAATCTACGCGGGGGCTGACCGGGCTTTTGTCCGCCTTGCTTCCGGGGAGTACATCTGCGTCGACACGAATTCCGTCGACGCCACCGACTACCTTCTTGGGTGGGACATGGAGGCAAATGTCATCCCGTTGTTCCGAAGCTTTTTAAAACCCGATTCCGTGGTCCTCGATATCGGTGCGAATTTCGGGCTTTACACGGCGATTTCGGGCACTCGCATCCGAGATCACGGCCGGCTTTATTCTTTCGAGGCAAATCCACACACTTTCGATCTCCTGAGGCGAACACTCTACGCAAATAGATTGGTGCAGACACCCAATGTAGTCGCGGTTAACGCCCTGGTCGGCGAGAGTGGCGGGCGAGGAACGCTCTACTACCTGCCGCAATTCCTTGGCGGCGCGACGATGACCAATATCGAGCAGTGGGGCGAGGCAAAGCGCTCGGTCCAGCTGGAAATGATTACGATTGACCAGTTCCTGCCGGAGCGTCTGGCGGTCGACCTGGTCAAGATCGACGTCGAGGGTCACGAGCCGTATGTCATCAGGGGAATGCAAGAGACGATACGCCGGTCACCGAACATCCGGATATTCATCGAATTCGTCGAAGGCTTTTTGGCGCACACCGTAAGTGCGGACCGGTTTGCCGCGGAAATCGACAGTTTGGGTTTTCAGATTTGCCGCGTTCTGCCGCGCGCTCGGCTGCAGCTGGTCGAGCGCGGGCAAACTCCGCGCGGCGCCAATTTCTGCCTGCTGACCCGGACGCCGGAAGCAGATATCGCGCGTGCCCACCGCGCTACTAACCGGCTGCCCACTCGCTTGGCAAGGTGCGTCAGGCGGCTGGGAGCCGGGTGGGACAAATATCGTCGCGCCCTCTATTGCAGCTAGACGGCGGGGCTGCAATCAGACGCGTGAGAGCGAACCGGCCAGAAATCTTTGCCGCGTGAGCTGGCGCTGGATTTTGCCGCTTGTCGTCTTGGGCAGGCTGCCGGTGTGGATCAAGACAATTTCACGGGCGGCGATCTCATGCTCCCGCGCGACCACTTCGCGAACTGTGGCAATGATCTCTTCGACAGCAATTTCTCGCCGGAGGGTGCGCTCGACTTCCTGTACTATGACCAGCTGCTCCTCCTCGTTCTGATCGGGCAGGCTGAAGGCCGCGCCACAATGGCGGCGCAAGGCAGGATGACAATCCTGAACTGTTTCCTCGATGTCCTGCGGGTAATGGTTGATCCCGCGAATGATGATCAGGTCGTTGATTCTGCCGGTAATGTAAAGTTCGCCGTGTTCATCAAGGAAACCCAGATCGCCGGTACGCAACCAGTGACGCGCATCCCCGGACGCCGTCCTCGCCTTGAACACCGAAGCAGTCGCCTCGGGGTTGCGCCAATAACCCTGCGCGACATGCGGCCCGGCAACCCAGACCTCGCCGACCAGCCGCGGCCCCAGCGGTGCCAATGTCTCCGGATCGACGATCGCGAGGCACTCGCCAAACAGCAGCCGCCCACATCCGACCAAAATCTGGGTATCATCGGCATGCGCAGGGGCACCGATGCGGTTGCGCTGCAGCTCCTCGCGGCTCACGTTGCAGGTGCCTGGGCCGGTGCCCCGTCGGTTTGCCGAAATCAGCAGTGTTGCTTCCGCCATGCCGTAAGCAGGCTGCATGCTCTTGATGTCGAACCCATAGGGGGCGAAGGTCGCGGCGAAGCGTTCGATAGTCCGCGCGCGTACCGGTTCGGCTCCATTGAAGGCGACCTTCCAGCACGAGAGATCGATGCCCTTAAGCTCATCGGGACGATGCCGGGTGGCGCAGAGTTCGAATGCGAAGTTGGGCCCGCCCGCAACTTCCGCCCGGTACTCGTCAATCGCCCGCAACCATCTCAGCGGGCGTTGCATGAAGCTCACCGGCGCCAAGAGCACACACAATGCGCCGAGATAGAGCGACTGCAGCACGTTCAGAATGAGACCCATGTCGTGATAGAGCGGAACCCAGCTGACATGGGTGGATTTGCACGTATTGCCAAATGCGATACGGATCATCTCCGAATTTTCAAGCAGATTGCGATGACTGACGATCACGCCCTTGGGCGCCGAGGTCGATCCCGAAGTGTATTGGAGAAACGCAATGTCTTCTGGTCCGGGAAGAGGAAGCGGACACTGCCGTTTCCCGGAATCCGCACTGCACGAATCGACGAAAATCCAGTCGAGACGGTCAGTGCGAAAGCGCTCTGCCAGATCCGGTCGGGCGTGAGTGAGCAGATCGCGGCTGGTCATCGCAAAACGCGGCAAGCAGTCGGCCATAATGGCGGCACTGGCGTCCCGGGAGCTGGCGCGTCGCGGGACCATCATCGGCACGGCGATCACTCCCGACAGAAGGCAACCGAAGAACGCTACGACGAAATCCAATCCGGGCGCAAACAGCAGGACGGCTCTGTCGCCCTTTTGCCCGCGTTTTACCAGTCTTCGGGCTACCGCCTGGGAGCGTGCGTAAACTTCGGAAAAAGATAAGGAAACCCGCTCGCCCTGACGGTCCGGCAGAAAAATGTAGGCGGGGTCATCTGGCTGATCGGCCGCGCGACGTCGGAGCACATCGACCAAGGAAGAAAATTCGCCCCTCCCTGACGGGCCAGCCTCGAGCGAAAATTCGGCTGTTGTCGAGTTCACCTGGAGGTACGCTCCGCCAAATGCCGGGCGAGTGCGCTGATAGTGGGATGTTCGAATAGCAGGTCGGGGGTGAGCTCCAACCCGAGCCAATCCTCAAGCTCGACGATCAAGAAGACCGAGTTGGCGGAATCGAGACCCATGCGGGCGAAAGTCATCCCTTCGTCTATTGTCTGCCCCGGCAGGTCGAGCGTGCGTGCGAGATACTCGACACACCAACTCCGAATCGCGGCTTCGCTCGGATTTTCCGTCACCAAAAAAGCTCCGTGTAAACAGCTCTGCCGGCCGACGATTTTCCCTAACAGCGCAGCGCTCGATGGGTCAAGGGCGACTGTTCTCCGTGTGCAATCACCGCTGTCGGTGAAAAATAGAATTGCCAACGGAGCCGATTTCGCCAGGCTGAAAGAACCGCCCGAGCGCCATCGGGCGTTACCAGCGGCCCCAACTGCGCCGCCACTGGCCCCACCTCAGCGGATGCCGATCGAGCCACCGCTTGAAGCGGATCGGCGGAAATTTCCGCCGCTCCTCGACGGATCGGATGTCCTCCTCGGGCGTCCGGGTCAACAGGCAATAATTGAAGCCGTGGGGAGTCTCGCCGGCAGGAACCAGCCTGATCTTGAAGCTCGGTAATACCCGGCAGATCGCGAACCCCAAGCCGCGTATGTAATCGGCGAAGTCATCCGGGTTTGCGGTATGGGCTAACAGGTTTTCGGCAAATTCGGTAATGATGCGAATATTCGGTGATCGGGCGATCGTACGCTCCATGCCGCGAAGCACCGAGGGCTCTTGGCCCTCGACGTCGATCTTGACCAGATCAACCGCTAGATCGGGCGGCAGAAAGTCGTCGATTGTCGTCATGTCGACCTCGACCGCATGCTGTTTGCCGCCGACAAGTTGTACATCGGACATCGTGCCGCCGGATGGCAGGTTCGCCGAGTAGTGAAGGACACCGCGGCCGCTCGCGCTGGACACCAGCACGTTTGCCGCGACGATGTTCGGATTGAAATAAAGGCCGTTGGCGACGATCGTGCGCTGCAGGGCTTCGAACACCTGCGGATTGCCCTCGAACGCGTAGAGCCGACCGTGCCTTCGGACGATGCTGGCGGTGAGGGCGGTGTACAGGCCAAAATTGGCGCCGATGTCGAGAACCACCGATTGTCGCGTCAGGAACGTACGGAACACGCGAATGACATCGGCTTCGTGTTCCCAGCCGAGGATGTACCCGAGGGCCTCAAAGCTGGAGGTGTCGACGCAGAGATATTCCCCGGAGGCAAGCCGCACCAGCGCCCGGTCCGCTCCAATCGCAATCGGAAGACGAATGCCCATCTGGCCTGGGTCTGGTGATAACTAATATTTTAGGCTCTCGCCATCTCCGCTCAGTCCAGATGTACGAGGAAAGTGCAACGTCTCAGCTAAAAGGCACCCGGCAGCATCCGACGCTGCTACTTGGAATCCTGGCCCGGATTCCTTGTCCTGATCGGCTTGAGACGGGCCGCCACCGCAAGTATGGCACAGCAACTGCGCGTGCGCTAATGACCGTCGCTCCACCTCATCCGATGTGCAACGCGCGTCGCCTCCCTTTCGCCGCTTGCGTTCAATCTATCCAGCACGATCGTCGTCCGCGCCGCCACCCGCATCAGATCCGAGGCAGCCTTTCGAAGCCGCTGGCGGACAATGGGTGATCCCTCCGCCAACGCGGCGTCGAAGCTGGAGCGGAATGCCGCGATGGCGGCTTCGGCCCGGCCGTGGAGCTCGATATCCAGACCGGCCGTGAATGCCGATGCTCGGCCCGCGTTGCGCTGGGTAAGAGCGGGCAGGCTTCTTTCGCCGACTCTGGGCGCGACCGGTTCGCGGACCGGTTGCGACTCGATCGGCTGTGCAGCGACCGGCTTGATCTCGCCCGGCACCAGTTGTCTGATCCCATAATCTTCGACGCGGGGTTCTACTGTGCCCGGAAACGCCGGCGTCGCCGATTTTCTCGTCTCGTCGGGGAGGCTCATTGCCAAATCCGGTTTGCCGTTCACCGGCTGCTTGGAGCTCTGTGCGGCGCGCTGTTTGCTTCTCTTGAGGACGTAGTGAATCGCCGGCGGGGTGCAGCCGTAAGTCCGGGCAATTCTGGTTATCGACTCGCCCTTTGCATAACGTGCCGCAATGGCGCTCCATTCGCCTTGCGGAATCTTTGACATGTCTACTCCTGGCTTGTCTGTCGGAGGCCTCACCGCACCTTTCAGGGCCTCTCTCTCCCGCGGGGCATCGCCGATTTCCGACGTTGCGCATCCATCGCAAACGCCGCCGCGCATCACATCGGCATGCCGAAAGGTGCTCCAGGCCAAATGGTCTGTTTTGTTAACGTTTTCAAGATAGAGAGCGATACGGCATTAGATGATTATTTGGTTTCATTAGTCCGCAGCTAGTCTCGCAGATCGATCAAGGCCCCCACTTCGGTTGCTCCCGGAGATGAGCGGCGGCCGACCCGCAAATGTCTTCGACCCGGAAGCGCAATGATGGGCTGCGCCGCGCAAAGATGATCGTCTGTCGTAACCCGATCGCCCAGAGCCATATAAGTAGGTGTCGAGGGTTGATGGCTGCGGCGCCGCCGCGCTCCGCCCGCGTCGAAAGGTGTGCATCCTCATCCTTAAAGATGCGTTAGGTGATGGAGGGCATCATGCACGAGGCGCCGGTCAGGCTGGCCCTCCGTCCAATCAAGCCAGCCGCGACATGAAAGTCCTTCAATGCTCGCCTTAATCCTCCATCCGTTTTACCGAATGAGATCGACAATCCTTTCGCTTGGGGTCGTCGCGACGGCGATGGGCTGTACTCAGGCAGATCGGTTGTACTCAGCGGGGGGTACCCCGCCGGTGCCGAGTTTTGCGCCGATCGTGCAGGAGGTCATGCCCTCCGTGGTCAATGTTTCGGCGGTCCAGCGGGTGAGCAGGGCCGCCGCCGATCCTGACGAAATGAGAGCGGGACGAGCCCGAGTAAGGGTGGCCTTGAGCGACGTTCCGGCATCGGTGCTCGACGAGCTGCTGAGACGCTTTCTCGACGGGCACCGTCACCGGGGCGACCCCGGCCCGAAGGTCGCCAGCGTGGCTCTGGGTTCGGGCTTTATCATCGACCCGAGCGGTTATGTCGTCACCGATGATCACGTCGTCGAAAACGCCGAAGCGGTGACGGTCGTTGTTCAAGACGCGACGGAATACTCTGCTCGAATCGTCGGGCGCGATCCGCTGACCGATCTCGCGCTGCTCAAGATCGATGGCGCTGGCCCGCTGCCGCACGCCCGCTGGGGCGACAGCGATGCGGCTCGGGTAGGGGACTGGGTCCTTGCCATCGGCAATCCGTTCGGCCTGGACAACACGGTCAGCAGTGGCATCATCTCCGGACGCGGACGTGACATTCACGCCGGCCCGTATGACGATTTTCTCCAGATCGATGCAGCCATGAATCGGGGCAATTCCGGCGGTCCGACGTTTGATCTGAAGGGTAATGTGATCGGCATCAACACGGCCATCTATTCCCCCAATGGCGGATCCGTCGGCATCGGCTTTGCGATACCGGCGAACCGCGCGAAGCCGGTAGTCGAGCAATTAAGAGAGCGCGGCAAAGTCGCCCGCGGCTGGCTCGGAGTGCAAATCCAGCCGGTCACCCCGGAGATTGCCGGAAGGCTCCGACTCCGAAATATAGCCGGGGCACTCGTTGCCAAAGTAGGAGCAGGCAGTCCCGCTGCCGCAGCCGGGTTCGAGGAGGGCGACGTCATTCTGTCCATCAACGGACAAGAGATCAGACGAATGCATGATTTGCCGCTGGTCATCGCCGAGATGCAAGTAGGCCGGATCGCGGCGATTACGATTTGGCGCGGAAACTCCGAGCTGAGCCTGCGGCCGGTGATCGGCGAAATGCCGCTGAATCCGACGATCGCAGCCTCAAGCCGAGAAAAATTTGGCGGCCGGCGATCGGAGGGGGCCGTCACCACACCTTTGCCGGCCTCGGCCGTCTCGCCAGTGATCTGACGCGGGGAACCGCGGTAGGGCTTGGCAAGAAAACCATACGACCTAAGGGCTTTAACTTTTCTCGATGGGCACGAAATAACCGTCCGTCAGTTGGCCGCGTATCAGATCCCCGCTGCGGCGGTTCGCCAGGGAGGAAACCAATGCCGGACCATGTGTACCGTATCATCGAAGTTGCAGGCTCCTCGGAGACCAGCATTGAGGATGCGATCAAGAACGCGGTTGGTCGGGCTTCCCGCACCTTGCGTCAGGTGGGTTGGTTCGAAGTCGTGCAAACCCGCGGCCACGTGGAAGAAGGCAAAGTCGCGCACTACCAGGTCATTCTCAAAGTCGGGTTTACGCTCGAAGACTGCTGATCTATCTCAAACCGCAGCGGCGGGTCAGGCGCTGCGCCTCGTCGCGAACAGCACGAGGACGCCGGCTACCCCGGCGACTACGCCGGCTGACCAGAACGTTGCTTTGAAGCCGATCAAGAAACTCGATGCGGGCGTGTCCCCGCCGGTCAGGCGGACGGCTTCGATTGTGTGGAATACGAGGGTCAGAAGCGTCGCCCCGGTGACGACGCCGACCGAGCGGCTCAACATCGCGATGCTGCCGGCTACTCCGCGATGGTGTCGCGGCAAGGAGCGCATGACTATGTCCATATAGGCGACTTGGAAAAGGCCGACACCAACTCCTTGCAACACGAGGGTGGCCAAAATCGTAACGGTTTCCCCGGCAGCGCCGGGCTCCCAGCGGCCAATCAGCAACAAACCTGCACCGCAGATTAAGGCGCCCAGAGCGGCGACCCCGCCCGAAGGGAGGCGCTCTATGATCCGCCCGGCCAGCGGGGAGGCGGCGAGGCTGCCGACAAAAGAGGCGCCGAGAACGCCGCCCGCGCTTGCCGGCGACAGTCCGGTGAAGTTGACGAGGTAGTACGGGCCCAGCAAAAGAACCGAAAAGCTTGTCAAATAAACGAGCACACCGGCGACGTTGAGCCCGGCGAAGCCTCTGCTCCGGAACAATCCGAGATTGACGATTGGCTGAGCGACCCGGTTTTCCCAATGGATAAACCCCAAAAGGCTGATTGCCGCTGTCGCGATTAGCAGCAGCGTCAGAAGCTCCTGCCCTCCCAGATGCTGAAGCCGGTTGAGCGTTAACAAAACTGTGCTGATGCCGAGCGCCAGCAAAGCGGCGCCGACGATGTCGACCGGCTCTCGAACCGCCGGCCCAGATCCGGCGGGCATTTCTTCCGTGTACAATAGTGCGATCAGCGCCAGCGGGGCACGAAACCAGAATACCGACGGCCAGCCCCAGAGTTGCACGAGCAGCCCGCCGAGCAGCGGCCCTGCAGCAGAGCCGATAGCGTACATCAACGTGAACATGGCGACCGCCCGACTGCGCTTGTCTTCTGGGAACAGTCCGGTCACCAACGCAGGGGCGCAGCTGACGATGAAGGAAGCGCCGACTCCTTGAAGAAATCGGCAGAAGAGCAGCAAGCTATAATTCGGCGCCGCTGCGCAGAGCAGATATGCGAGGCTGCTCCAGAGCAGCCCCACGCGAAACACGCGACCGTGGCTCCAGACGTCGCCGACCCGACCGAAGGCGAGCATGAGGCTGGAATAGGTAAGCACATAACAGATGACCACCCACTGGATCATCTCGACCGATAATCCGAAGCTGGCGGTGATCTCCGGAAATGCGATGTTGACGGCCGTGTCGAGTGGTACGACGGAAGTACCCAGACCAAGCAGGACGAGGCGCAGGGCCTGACGTGGCGTCATCCGTGTGCGGGGAGCGATATTCCGCGAGGTGCCGTGTATCATCCCTGGAATGTCGGTAACGGAACGAACTGGCTCCGCAGGGGCGTCGCCGAGTTGGACTGAGAGCGGCTTCGCCTTCGCCGTCCACGGCGGCGCCGGAACGATCCCGCAAGACGAGCCCAGTCGATCCGGTGCCGCGTCATACCATGAGGGCCTGCGCCGCGCCCTGACGGCGGGCCGCAATGTTCTTGCTGGTGACGGCAGCGCCCTCGACGCGGTGACCGAGGCCGTCGTGGCGCTCGAGGACGACCCATTGTTCAACGCCGGCCGGGGCAGCGTGTTCACTCGCATCGGGACGCAAGAAATGGACGCCTGCGTGATGGACGGGAGGGGTCGCCGGGCAGGTGCGGTGGCGGGTATCCTCGGACCACGCAACCCGGTTCGCGCCGCGCGCGCCGTGATGGAGCGGTCGCGCCATGTGCCGCTGATCGGCGCTGGGGCGCTCGCGTTTTGCCGAGAGACAGGCGTCGCGTTCTGCGAGCCCGACTATTTTTACAGCGAGGCGCGATGGCTCGAGCTCCAGCGCGCACTCGAAGATCCTGGTCGCGAGCCGTCGCAATACGGCACGGTGGGTGCGGTTGCCCGCGACCGTCACGGCAATCTCGCCGCCGCCACCTCGACCGGTGGGATGACCGGCAAGGCGCCCGGCCGGGTAGGCGACACCCCGATCGTCGGCGCCGGTACCTTTGCTGACAACGCGACCTGCGCAGTCTCGGCGACGGGTCACGGCGAGTTCTTCATCCGCTACGGCGCGGCCTTTGCGATCGCCGCGCGTCTGCGTCATGCTGGTCAACCGTTGGACCGAGCGGCGCAAGCGGTCATCGACGAGCTGGCGGCGGCCGGCGGTTCCGGCGGGGCCATCGCGGTTGACCGCGCCGGCGCGCTAACCTTGCCGTTCAGCACCGCCGGAATGTATCGCGGATTTGTGCGGGACGGTATGGGGATCCACACCGCAATCTACGATGAAGCTTACCGATCCAGATAGGTCGCGGTGTGGTTGTCCGGCTCATGGCGCGGCCCAGGCTGCCTGCAATGCCGCCGCGATATCGTCGAGCGCCGGCCGCGCCGCCTGCACGATCTTTCCCATGGTCAGGAAACCGTGAATCTGGTCGGGGAAGTGCCGCAGCTGCACCGGGACACCCGCCTGCTGCAGTCGGCGGGCATAGGCATTGCCCTCGTCGCAGAGCACGTCATTCCCGGCTGTCAGGACGAGGGCGGGCGCGACGCCGGAGAACTCGGCGGCCCGTAAGGGTGATGCGCGCCAGTCACTGACGTCGGCCGGCCCGCGCAGATACTGCTCGTAAAACCACGTCATCGTCGGCCGGGTCAGTAGATAGCCTTCGGCGAAGCGGTCGTGCGAGGGATGGGTCATCTCGCATTCGACGGCCGGGTAGAGCAGGGCCTGATAGCGCAATTTCGGTGTTCCCCGATCACGGGCGATGAGGCTGACCACCGCCGCGAGGTTTCCACCGGCGCTGTCGCCGCCGACGGCGAGGCGCTCGCGGTCCAGGCCGAGGGCTGCCGCCTCCGCAGCAACCCATGCGGTCGCCGCGAAACAGTCCCCGACCGCGGCCGGAAATTTATGCTCGGGAGCGAGGCGGTAATCGACCGCTACGACGACGCACCGGGCCGCATTAGCGAGGTATCGGCAGAGGCTGTCATGGCTGTCCAGGTCGCCGATTACCCAGCCGCCGCCATGAAAATAGACGAGGACCGGGGCGATCTCCCCGCGGCTTGTCATGGCGCCGCGGTAGAGCCGCAACGGGACACCCGCACCGGCCGGCCCCGGTGCCGATAATTCGCGAACTTCCGCGACCGAGGGCGGATCGGGGGCCAGCACCTCGCGTGCCGCGAGAAACAGCTCGCGTGCCTCGGGGGCGGTCAGCGTCTCGTATGGCGGCCGTCCGGAGAGCCGCACCATCTCGAGAACGCGTTCGGCATCGCGGTCGAGCGCCATGCGAGGCTCCTCTTCGATGAGATCTCTCACTATTCTAGAGACTGGGCAGCGCCGGGCGCTAGACCATCCAACGATCTGACGCAGAAAAGCCCCGGCCGGGGAAGACCGGGGCTTCTGCGGCCTGCCAGTGTGCCGGTCCGACAGGCCAATCCGCATCGTTGGGGGACATAACGATGCCGCCGCTAAAATGCCCCATTTCTACCGGCGTTGCAAATCCTATTCGGCCAAATTAACTACGAATTGCACGGGCATTCATAATGAAAGCACCCGCGGCAGCCATAATGAGACGGAAGGGATGTAGGTGACCAGCATCAGCACAAGGAACATCACTGCGTAGAAGGGCCAGATCTCGCGGACCACCTGCTCGATCGTCACCCGGCTGACGGCGCAGCCGACGAAGAGGATCGCGCCGACCGGCGGATGGCACAATCCGATGCCGAGGTTCAAGAGCATGATCATGCCGAAATGGACCGGGTCGACGCCGAATTTCATGACGACCGGCAACAGGATCGGCGTGACGATCAAGATCGACGGCGCCATATCCAACAAGCAGCCGAGCACCAGCAGCAGAATGTTGATGAGGAACAGGATCACATTCTTGTCGCTCGACAAAGTCAGCAGCAACGCCGTGACCCGCGCCGGCACCTGCATCAGCGCCATCACATAACCGACGCTCGACGCGAAGGCGATCAGGGTCATGACCATCGCCACCGTGCGCGTCGTGCGGTGAACGAGTTCGGGCAGGTCGCGCCAGCGGTAGTCGCGATAGATGAACATCGTCACGAAAAAGGCCCAGATGCAGGCGATGGCGCCGGCCTCGATCGCGGTGAACACGCCGCCCAATATCCCGCCGAGGATGATCGCCAATGTCACGAGCCCCCAGAGGGCATCGACGGCGACCCTTACAGCCTCGCGCAACGGCACGCTCTCGCCGCGTGGATGGCCGTTGCGATAGGCGAGCACCAGGCACAACAGGATGAGCGAAGCGCCGAGCAACAGGCCGGGCATCACCCCGGCCATGAACAGGCTGATGATTGAAATCGCGCCGCCGGTGGCGAGCGAATAGATGACGGCATTGTGGCTCGGTGGGACAAGCAGCGCCTGAACGGACGCGCTGATCGTGACATTCGTGGCGAAGACGCGCGGATAGCCGGTCCTTTCCATCTGCGGGATCATAACCGACCCGATCGCCGAAGTGTCGGCCACAGCCGAGCCGGAAATTCCGCTCAAGAATGTCGTGGCGAGGACGTTGACGGCCGACAGCCCTCCACGGATCCGCACCAGTCCGACCAGCACATTGGCGAACGCCACCAGCCGGCGGGCCATGCCGCCTTCGGCCATGATTGCACCGGCCAGCACAAAGAACGGGATCGTCAGCATCGCGAATTTGCTGACGCCGCTCGACACCTGGAGCATTACCGCCTCGAGCGGAATACCGATCCAATAGGCGCCGGCGAGTGCGCCGAGCCCGAGCGCGTAGGCGATCGGCACGCCGAGAGCAAAGCAGACGAGAAGGGTCCCGACGACGACCAGGATTTCCATTCGGCAAGCCTTTGGTCGGGGTCAGTCTGGCGTCGGGACGCCGCCATCGGCCTCGCCGGCATGTTGCGGGCGACCAATCAGCATGCGCTCGGCGACAAACACCAGGGTGATGCCGCCGGCGATCGGGATCGGCAGGTACGTGACGCCAACGGACAATGCAGGAAACTCGGCGATCGACTGGTGCCAGGTCGTGCCGACCAATCGTGCACCCCAGATCACCATGAACAGGCCGACCAGCGCGACCAATCCTTCCGACAAGAACTCGACACCGCGCCGCAACGGCGGCGACAGCGCCCGCACTACCACCGAGACGCTCATATGCGTGCCGGCACGGTAGCAGGCCGCCGCGCCGAAGAACGTCATGACGATCGTCAACAGGATCGCCATCGGCTCCGGCCAGGACGCCGCGCTGTTCAGCACGTAGCGGGTAAAGACGCCCCACGGGATCACCGCCGAGATCAGCACCAAGGCGCCGCCGGCAACGATGACGCAGAGGCGGTAGAGGGCATCCATTGCCGTGCGCAGAGGCGACTCCGCGGATAAATGATCTGAAGGCATTCGACGTGGCTTCCGGGCGTAATCGTCATTCCCGCGAAGGGGAATCTAGAGCCCCAGGGCTCCCGCTGTCCGCCTGGACCCCCTTTCGCGGGGTGACGAGAAGTAATCAGCTGTTGCATTCAGGTCAATTCACTGCCTGGATGCGCTTGATCAGTTCGCTGTATTTGGCGCCGTATTTGTCCCAGACCGGCTTTACCGCCGCTTGGAACGGGGTCTTGTCGGCGACTGCATCGACCTCGATGCCGGCCGTCTTCATCTTGGCCATCGCCTCGTCTTCGACTTTCTTCCATAGCTGGCGCTCGTCCAGCTGCGCCTCGCGCGCCAGCTTTTTGATGAGCGCCTGGTCGTCCTTCGAGAGGCTATCCCAGGTGGCGCGCGAGAAGACGAGGATTTCGGGCACGATCAGGTGCTCCGTCAGCGTATAGTATTTGGCGACCTGGTAATGGTTGTCGAAGACGAAGCTCGGTGGGTTATTCTCGGCGCCGTCCACGACCCCGGTCTGCAACGCGCTGAATACCTGATCGTAGCCCATCGCGACCCCATTGCCGCCGAGCGCGTTCATCATGTCTACGAACATCGGGTTGCCCATGACGCGCACCTTGAGCCCCTTGAGGTCATCGATGCTTTTGATCGGTTTCTTCGTGTCATAGACGCTGCGGGCGCCGGCATCCATCCAAGCGAGCCCGATCAGTCGGGTGTTCGG
>Ga0126381_100000636_pt1 | contig 38759 bp, 38 predicted proteins | sample PanSoiMetPlot_28_FD_96465 | JGI IMG/M metagenome (GOLD analysis project Ga0126381, IMG submission 96465) | Tropical forest soil microbial communities from Panama - MetaG Plot_28 | ecosystem: Environmental > Terrestrial > Soil > Tropical forest > Bulk soil | place: Panama | collected 2016-02-17 | reverse complement strand
CTCGGCTGGATCACAGTGGTCGCCATGTCAGCCGCGACAGTGGGGCTGATTTTTACGCTGGCGATGTAATCGTCTGTGGCGGCCGTGATGCTTCTATGCCACCCGAGCCCGGCCCGGATGGCGCGTTATGTCGCGCCAGGCAGCAGAGTTGTTCGCGGTGAGTGGGGCCCCGTTACTCGCTCCTCTTTGGGAACCTAAATGAACCCTGAGTCTGCTATCGGTCCCACTCCTTCCTCCAGTACCTAGGCGCTGTGCCGTAGTATGTAGTCTCCATGGCGTGAGTGCCATGGAGCGTATGCCTCTCTCTGACCTATTGTTGGGTAAGCCGCTCAAGTCTTCCGATGAACGTGCGGAGCGGATCGGTCCGGTAACTGGCGTCCCGATTTTTGGGCTGGACGCATTGAGTTCTGCCGGTTACGGTCCGGAGGCCGCGCTTACACTGCTTATCTCACTCGGCGCCGCGGGGCTGCATTTCGTTATTCCAATTACCGCGGCGATCATAATTCTTCTCACCATCGTGTACTTCTCGTACTCGCAGACCATTGCGGCCTACCCCGGCGGTGGGGGCTCGTACACGGTGGCGCGAGAAAACCTGGGCGTAACCGCCGGTCAACTGGCTGCAGCTGCTCTGATGATTGACTACGTTCTGACCGTCGCGGTCGGAATATCAGCAGGGGTTGGCGCCTTAGTTTCGGCGTTCCCGTTTCTTCTTCCTCATACGTTAGAGCTGTGCCTTGCCATTCTGCTGTTGATTGCTCTGATTAATCTGCGTGGAGTCCGCGAGGCCGGCAAAGTGTTTGTTGTCCCAACCTATTTATTCGTCGGCTCTCTGGGATTTGCCATTGTCCTCGGTGTAGCTCGTGCACTGATGAGCAAGGGGCACCCCGCAGCGGTTGTGGCTCCTCATCCACTAGGGCCGGCAACGGGTATGGCCAGCGCCTGGATTTTGCTGCAAGCATTCGCCAGCGGTTGTACGGCCATGACAGGTGTTGAAGCGGTTAGCAACGGAGTGCGTGCATTTCGGGAGCCGCGGACCAAGAATGCGCGGCTGACACTGACGATCATCATAGGCATTTTGATCATGCTGCTTGCCGGGATTGCCTATCTGTCCAACGTTTATCGCATCGGAGCGACTCCTCCCGGCCAGCCCGGATATGAAAGCGTGCTTTCGCAAATGATTGCGGCGGTTGCCGGAAAGGGCGCTTTCTACTTTGTCGCGATGGCCTCGATCCTCGCTGTTCTTTGCCTCTCCGCAAACACCGCCTTCGCCGATTTCCCGCGGCTCTGCCAGATCATTGCCAACGACAAGTCCATGCCGAGTTCTCTCGCTTCGCGAGGGCGCCGGCTCGTATTTTCTCAGGGAATCATTGTTCTGGCATTCCTCTCCGGCGCGCTATTGATCATTTTTGGCGGCATTACCGATCGCTTGATTCCGCTCTATGCCGTCGGCGCGTTCCTGGCCTTTACGTTGTCACAAGCCGGGATGGTGATGCATTGGAAGAAACACCCCGGGAGGGGTTCGGCTCAGAGCATGTTCGTGAACGGCCTTGGGGCAACCACAACGTTTATCACCGTTTCCGTTGTACTTGTCGCCAAATTCGTGGAGGGCGCTTGGATTACATTCCTGCTGATTCCAGTTCTCGTCCTGATGATGAAGGCGATCAATCGGCAGTACAGGCGTGTCGGCAGAGAACTCGCTTCCAACGATCCCATCGATTTCACCGCCACCGACCCTCCGATTGTGATCTTGCCGGTTGCGGCCTGGGATAAGACAGCAAAGAAAGCACTCGGAATTGCTTCGGAGCTCTCCCACGAGATCAAGGTTGTCCACATCCAAGCGGAAGAGCATTCCGGAAAAGATCTTGAAGAACGGTGGAACGAATTTGTGGTTGCGCCGGCGCGGACCGCGGGAATTCCAGCCCCAGAACTCGAAATTCGCCAATCGCCCTACCGGCGAATTTTGACCCCAATTGTAGAAATTGCGCTTCGGGAGGCCAAGAAGCACCCTGACCGCATCATAGCCGTCGTGATCCCGGAACTTGTCGAGAAGCGCTGGTACAACTACTTCCTTCACAATCAGAGAGCCGCTGCTCTAAAAGCCATGCTGTATTTTCTTGGCAGCAAGAACATCATCGTGGTGAACGTGCCATGGTACGTGGATGCTGGTGGCTGAAGATCTTCGAAATTCAAGAACTGCCCGGGTGTCTTGAGGCCACGATTTCTATCCATCTTCGGCTAGCGCCTCCTTCTCTAAAGCACTTAGGCGCCAGCTGAAGTCACGTAAGTTATTTAGATTGCTGCATTTCACAGCCCTGAAAAGGCTGGCGTCGGCGGGTCTGACCCCATCGAAATTTCACCCTTGTATCCTTCGCGTCTGGCTTTTCCGTTCGTGGCGTTTGGGGTTGTCGTCCTCGCCGCCCATAGCGGCTGCGCGCCCTTATGGTCTCGTTTTGTACGAGATTTCGACGCGTGGTCGAAACATCGCGGTAGCAGAGAATTGCCTGAACCGTGCGCGATCCTAAGCCCGGTCGCCGATAAGCAGTGGGAGAGTGCGTGGGAACCGCGGGGATGGTCCTTCAAAGTTTCGCGCGGATACGCCAGTGCGGCATTGTGCGCGATAGGTTTGGCAAAAAATAACCTGCCACCAGCAACGTTAAGCGGTCTTGATCCGAAAATTGGAAGTACAGTTCTGCCCATCCTCTTGGGCCGAGGATCAAGTAGGGAGGTGGCTATGGCGAGTCAACAAAAAAGTCCACGCTCTTTGGCAAGAAGTGATTCCTCAATGTCAAAAGGCATCGCAGCACCCGCATACCTGTTTTGCGTATTGCTTGCCGTGATCATTCCAACTGCGAACGCACAGCAAAAACGGCGGGTAGCTGTGCTGAACTTTGATTACGGCACCGTGCAGAGTTCGGTAACTGGCCTCTTCGGCACGAACGTTGACGTGGGAAAAGGGGTCTCCGATCTTCTGGTGCAGAAACTGGTCGAGGACGGCAAATGCTCGGTCATCGAGCGGAGCGCTTTGGATAAGGTGTTGAATGAACAGAACCTCTCCAATAGTGACCGCGCGGACTCTTCAACAGCGATCAAAATCGGCCGCGTTCTGGGCGTCGATGCGGTGATCGTCGGGACGATCACTCAATTCGGACGGGATGACAAAAACACTACCTTGGGAGCGGGCGGAAAGGTTGGGGACTTCGCTGGCAAGTATGGCTTGGGAGGCGTGCAGAAACAACACGCGAAAGCGGTGGTTGGGATCACGGCTCGCCTAATTGACACCAGCACGGCTGAAATTCTCGCAGCCGTAAGCGGCTCAGGACAATCGACCCGGGCAGGGACTTCTTTGATCGGAGGGGGAGGCGGAAATGCTGGCGGCGCCGGTGCCTACGACATGTCCAGCAAGAATTTCGCCGACACCATTCTCGGCGAAGCGGTCCATAAGGCGGTGGACTCCTTGGGTAGCCAACTTGAGGGGCAGATTGTCGCCATGGGGGCCACCAAACCCGAAGTCGGTGGGCTGGTAGCGGATGTGAGTGAGGACACGCTGATTCTCAACATCGGGCGCAACGCCGGCCTGCACGTGGGCGAGACTCTGGAGGTCAGCCGTACGACCCGCACGGTGAAAGATCCGGCGACTGGGCAGGTGCTCAAAACGGTGTCGACCAAAGTTGGCACGGCAACCGTAACAGAAATTGACGAGCATTCCGCCACCGCGACCTATAGCGGCGCAGGTCCCGCCAAGGTTGGAGATGCGGTGCATCCTGCGCTTACCGCTGTTGCTCTGCCGGCGGAGCCGCAAGCGCCTAAAGCCCTGAGCAACGATGATGTCATCACGATGTACAAAGGTGGCCTCGGTGAGAATACCGTCATCGCCGCGATTCAGTCGCAAGAGACGAATTTTGATATCTCGGCGAAAGGCCTGCTGCAATTGAAGAAGGCTGGTATTCCGACCAAAGTCATGGATGCCGTGGTTTCGGCAGCAGGGAAGCATAAAGCCGCTGAAGATGCGGCCGCCAGAGCCCAAGCCGATGCTGCCGCCAAAGCCAAGGAAGGATCTGTGGTTTCAGCGGTTATGTCGTCGCCCATCCCCGCCCAACCTGCGGTGCTGCTGTCGCAGGGCGGGGTGAAACAGCCAATACCGACCGCCCACGCGCAGATCGTGCAGACCAAAACTAAGCCCGCTACGTTGGCCACGTTAGCTTCCGATGCCACGGTGGCGCAGGCAATCGCGAACAGCAACGCAGCGGCAACATCCGCCGCACGCCCGAACCTGGCGAACGCCGCGATGATGGCCAACCCCATGACGGCACCCATGATGATGGCGGGCGGTTTGCTCTCGCATCGCAAGACGATCACCGATGTCTGGCTGATCACGGGCGCGAGGTCGGAAACCGTCATCCACAATGCTCAACCATCCTTTGAGATTCTCTGCGACAGCGTTCCTGGAATTAATGCGGAAGACTACGAACCGGTATTGCTGAAGCTGGAGGCGACGACCAACAACTTTCGGGTGGTGGGCGCAACCGAAGCCAAGCTAGACGCGCTACAAGGTCCCAATCCAGACTGGGGAATGTATTCGTCTTTTGTCGAGGAACGCGTACCCGGACAAGCCACGAAGATAGCGCCCGGGCGCTATGCGTTTCACGTCAGTTCGACATTGGCTCCGGGTGAGTATGGAGTGGTATTGCGCCCGATTAGCAAGGACAAGAAGTTCTCCGGGGCCAGCGTAGGCCAGAATACCGGGGACGGCCTGGTCTTCAACTCGCTTTGGTCATTCGAGGTCGCGCAATAGAGATTACTCCGCAAGCCGCAGGTCGTCAGGGCTGAGGAATACTCTTGACCATGTCACGAACCTTTGGTGGTTCCGCCCCATGGTATTCCGCAACACAAGAGATATCATTGACCGATAGCACTATGGCTTCGCCCAGCAGACTGTCATTCCTCGTCAACAACTGGCCGGTTGCGGGATCGTGCACTTCCTTGCCAGGCCGCAGTATCTGAAACCTGTCGCCAACTTTAACGCCTTGTTGCGCGCCAATATTGAGGACCAGTTGCCCAGATCCGGCAACATCAGCAACCACTCCGCCGATACTTTGTGGGCGTGCAGCGATTTTCCCCAGCGCTGATTGAAGTTGAGTCGCCAGCTGGGTGATCGCTCCGTCCAAGGATTGGTTCATCACGGGATTGTTGAGACCGACTGCTTGCATCACCCGTCCGCTCGTGTCGCGCACATCCATAATCACATTTTTCTGACTGGTTTCGCCGATACCGTCGGAAACAGCGACCACTTCTGCGGTCTCCGGGTTTACCAGGCGGGTGCTGATCTGAATCTTCGCTGACACGTCGTATTTGGCCTGCGACGGAGCGGAGCCGCGGCGTCCGCGACGATTGCCGACGTAACCCTTCATTTTTTCGTCGTAGTCGTAGCGAGTGATCGTGCCCAGAATGATCGCATCCACTCCCAGCAGCCTTCCGAGCTTGGCGGCGGTTTCGGGATCGGCACGGTCGCTGTTCGTTAGATTCTGTTCTGCTAGAACTTTGTCGATCGCGGTGCGCTCAACGACGTTTACGTCCCCGTTCTGCACCAGCTTGCTGATCAAGAGCTCAGAGACACCTTTCCCGAAGTCTGGAGTATCGGTCTGCAGGTAAGGGCTGCTGATACCGGCTTGTACGGCGGCATTATTGAAGGAAAACACCGCCACCCTCTTCTTGGAAGGGTTCTGTGCCGGTGCCTGCAAAGCCAACGAAAGAATCCAAAGCAAGCAGACCACACGGAAAGCCATGTCTTGCGTGTGATGGCGGGCATGCGTACTCATAACGAAACCTCCCAGCGATCGGGGTATCGTTAAATCGTCCTTAGTCACTTCTGTCCGGCGAGACTTTTCACCATGTCACTTACTTTGACGGGTTCCGTGCCTTCGTAATGGGCGATCGAGAAGCTGTCGTTCACGTTCGTGATCACCGCAATACCCAGGAAAGTATCGTTACGCATCAGCAGCTTGCCGCTCAAAGGATCCCTGATCTCTTTTCCCGCGCGCAGTACCTGAAGGCGATCGCCGACTCTGATCCCGCTATTGGTACCGACGTTCAGTATCAGTTCTCCTGACGCGCCGGCATCCGCCACCAAACCGTTAATGACTTGGGTCCGCGGCGGCAATTTGAGCAATTCGGGTTCTAGCTGCGCTGCGAGCTGAGCCACGGCTTTATCGATGGATTCATTCATCACTGGACTGTTGATGCCGCTGGCCATGACCAGGCGGCCGCCCGTGTCGCGAAGGTCCATCTTCACATCTTTGCGATGGGTTTCCCCGACTCCTTCGGACACCGTCAAGACCTCGGCAGTGTCAGGATTAATGAGGCGCGTGCTGATGATGATCTTGCTAGTTATGTCGCACTTCCTTTTAGGAGAGCCGCTATCGCCGAAGAAACGCGAGGCTCCCTTCATCTTTTCAGAGTATTCATAATGGGCGATGGTGCCGAGAACTATGGCGTCCACCCCAAGCAGTCTGCCGAGTCTGGCCGCGGCAGCTGGATCCGCCCGGTCGCTGGCGGTGAGATTCTGTTCCGCCAGAACTTTGTCGATCGCGGTCCGCTCGAGCACCGTGACCTCTGCATCTTGGACGAGCTTGTTAACGAGGAGTTCCGCAACACCCTTGCCTATGTCGGGAGCATGCGTCTGAAAGTAGCTGCTGGTGATAGCGGCCTGGACGGCGGCATTCTCAAAATCAAAGACGGCGACTCGTTTTTTGGCAGCCACCTGGGACCAGCACGCACCCGGTAGGAGTACCAACGCGAGATAGACGGCGGAGCGCATGGCCAAAAATCCGGCGTCATTATATGCCAGAGGGATCGATATGCCAGAGAAATAAGCCGCCAGATCGAACGGATAGTGACACGCTGGGCGGCAGGCTTGTTTTCTGTGGCTTACCCCAGGCGATTGTCGAAGATATATGACTAACCGGTAAAATCGGTGGAAACGCCCGTCAAGGCTTCGGTTTTTCCCTTGACTCCGCAATTTTGTGGGCACATAATTGCGCTGCATTTTTCGAGGGGTGGGTCGTGCGGTTGCTCCGTTCGCGTCACGTCTTCGATTCGTAGTGCATTGCCAGGGCCGCAGGGGAAAATTCGCGAGACGCCCGGAGAATGCAAGGGGAGTCAAAGTTCGACTGGGGTTCATTTGTAAGCCCGGTGCTTGACCTCAAGCGCACCGTATCGGTCCAGTTGATTCGCAAAACTTGTGCTTTCGAAATATAACGGGTGAGGTGTGCTCACTAAGCCCGGGGAACGCACAAAGGTGCGGATCGGCGAGACATTCTTCCCCCGAATGATGAGTCTATTTGCCCGCGCTTTCCGTTCTAACAATTAGAGAACCTTAGTTCGTTCCATAGGGTTGCGTGGTTGTTCCGCAACATTGTCGCGACAGATTCTAGGGCACGCACGGGTAGAGAAGTTGATTTTTCAATGGTTGCTTGAAACGGACGCGAGTCTCAGATCACGAATGTTGTAGTAGCCCTAAAGGCATCAGAATGTTCTCGCGCAATGCTGCAACTTGCTCCGGCAGAGAAGGTTACTCTGGGGCGGATTTGTCGAGTCTGATCGAATCGAATCTTTCCTACGCCCAAGCGATTGCCGCCGAGGTGCTGCGAAAATTGCCGCCGGAAGTGGATCGGAAAGATATTCAGGGATGGGCCAAATTGGGGTTGGTTGAAGCCGCCAATTCCTTCGATCGCACCCGTGGCGTCCAGTTCAAGACCTTCGCTTATTATCGAATCAAAGGCGCCGTCTACGACGGTTTGCGGAAAATGGGCTGGTATCCCAAAGGCCGATACCAGCAAATGCGATTCGAGATGCACGCCAATGAATACTTCAAGGATGTTTCCGCCACCCCCCTTCCTTCCGGCTCGGCCGACATCCAACTGCATGATTTGAAAGCTCTGACCGGCAATCTCCTAAGCTGCTACATGCTCTCGCTCGAAGTGTTGCCGAACGAACCCGTGGATCATCAGGAGATCGGTATTGAGGACGCGGTCATTCGCACCCAGCAGCGCAGCAATTTACGGCGGGCGCTTGCCCGATTGCCGGACAAGAACCGGCAGGTTCTGGAGGGGTGCTACTTTGAGGGACTCACTTTCGAGCAGATCGGGCAGAAGTTGGGGTTGTCGAAATCATGGGTCTGCCGTTTGCACTCAAAGTCACTAGAAATGCTTCGCGAGCAGTTGGAAAAAGAGTCGCCGAGCTCAGTCGGCCGGGCCGCCGCAACCTTTTCCGTCTCGATCCGATAACTAGATGTCATGGGTGGACCTGTCGTCAACAAAGTCGTAACCACACCTGTCAAGCCGAGCGCGGAGCAGACAGGTACGGCTCCCGCCAAGGTTGGCGAGTCCAAGTTCGACAAGGTGCGCGCCAGCCTCCAGGATAGTCAAGCGAGCGAGGTGAAAATGCCGCCCGAGGTGCGGCAGGTGTCTACCGAACAGAGAAAAATGCTTCAAGCCGAGTTGTCCAATCGCTTAAAGACCACTTCCCCCCAGCAAATCTTCGGCACCCAGATGAAGCAGGCTACCAATTCGCTCCAGCAGCTGACCACACGCGTGAATGCCCTGCCGAAAACCCCTGCTTTCGATCCCCTTCGCAAGCGACTTGCAAGTATCGACACCCAGTATCAGTCAGCCGGGCGCCTGGTGAACTCAGTCTCTGGCAATTCCAATCCGGCGGAGCTGATGAAGATTCAAATGCAGATGTATCAGCTTACCGAGAATCTCGAACTGACAAGCAAAGTGGTGGAACAGGTAACTTCCGGGGTTAAATCCATTCTTCAGACGCAGGTATAGGTTGCCGTGCGAATCGAGGCTAAATTGGGCAAAGCTCAGATTTCCAAGCTGCTTTCGTGTCTCTGTCTCACTGTTTTCCTGAGTTCGTGCGTTACCCATACTTTGCAGACGAGCCTGACCGAAGAGGACGCGCAAGAAATCGTGGTGTTGCTAAACCAAAACGGCATTGAAGCCTCAGCGATCAAGGCTGCCGGTGAAAAGAAGGGCGAAGAGTCCTGGAGTGTAGTCGTCCATGGTGGGGATCAGAATCTGGCTCGCGCCTGGCGCGTGCTGGAAGAGAACGGTCTACCACGCCAGAAAGACAGAGGCTTGGAAGATGTGTTCTCGAACTCCGGGATGATTCCTACCGCTACCGAGGAGAAGGCGCGGTTGCTGGTAGGTATTTCCGGAGAGATCAGCCGCACCCTGAAGTCGATTGCGGGCGTGGTAGACGCCCATGTGCTGGTGGTCCTGCCCGATAGCAGCCCGCTTCTGGACAAAAGCGAACGTACCCCGCCGACAGCCTCGGTTCTCATTAAATACCGGGGCAGCGATTTGCCGCTCAATGAAGAGGATGTAAAGAAGCTTGTGGCTCGCGCGGTCGAAGGTTTGCAACCCGAGAATGTGGCAGTGGTGTACAAGAAAGTGGAACTCAAACCGATCGAGAATAGAAACCTAATTCCCTTGTTTGGCAATCAGGAGTTTCTGTTGGCTGCGATCGCGCTGCTGGCAATCCTGAGCGTAGGTTGTCTAGCTCTGGTGGCTCGGAACCGAATGCAACGGTCGAAAATCGACAAACTGGAACAGCAGTTAGAGGCACAGGCCGTGCGGCCCGCGCCTATGCAGCTTGCGGAAGATAGAGCGTCCTCCAAAGCAGCGAGGGTCAGTTGAACCTCGAAGTGTTTTGTTACCTCGGCCTGATTTGCTTTCCCGAGCAACTGCCACTCTCGCTGGCTCTGCTTTCGGACCAGCAAAAGACGGAGGCAACGAGTTTTCTCGAAACCGTGCGCGATCTGCCGCGGGCGGAGTTGGTGCGCAGATGGTCGCGTTTGCGGGAAGGCGAGTGGGCGGCTCTGAGACGTGTCGCCGCACAGAGTGGCATCCGGCTGGACGACCTGGCGCCCTCTCTGCGGCCGCATTATGAAGCATGGATACTGGATCAAAATGGAGCCAAAAATCCTTAAAGCCGATGCTCTTCCGCGAAAGGTTTCTATTCCTTCCCCCAAAATCTTGAAGGGTGAAGTCTACGAAGCCGGGCGCGACGCCCGCGAGATTGTGGAACGGGCGCGGGATGAGGCCAAGCAGATCATCGAGGCGGCGGAACGGCAAAAAGAGTCGATAGCGGAACAAGCTAGGCAGGATGGAATTGCCCAGGGCCTGGCGCAATGGAATGAGGTTCTGGCGCGAACCGCCGAGCGAGCTGAGGCCCTGGCCAACAGCTGGGAAGAAACCATGCTTCGGCTCTCGGTTAAGGCGGCCGAGAAAATCATTGGGGAGGAGCTGCGAGCTCATCCCGACGCAATCGTTGCGATCGTACGCCAGGTTTTGCAGGGCACTCGCTGCGGAAGACACATCACAATTCAAGTAAACGAGGCCGATGCCCAGGAGGCTCGGGATCGGATCGACTCGCTGAAGCAGATGGGCGCAATTACGGAAATCACAATTGTCGGTTCGTCGTCGGTTGCTCGCGGAGGGTGTGTCGTCCAGAGTGAACTAGGGGTAATCGACGCTCGTCTGGAGACTCAGCTGAAGTGCCTGGAAGACATTCTGTTGCGAGGGATTTCCCAGTCGTAACCGGGTAGAAAAGTGGCGAGCAAAGTTGCCGATATAACTCGATATCTTGACCGCATTGAGCGGGCCACGCCGGTCCTGGTTCGCGGCTGGGTCAAAGAGGTGATTGGTCTTGTCGTCAAAGCAGTCGTTCCGGAGGCCTGGATTGGTGAACTATGCCTCATTCGAAGCCCGCGATCTTCGGTACCGGTTAAGGCTGAGGTGGTTGGCTTCCGCGACGGCGACGTGCTGCTGATGCCGTTGGGCGAATTGGTGAATATCGGGCCCCACAGTGAGGTCGTGCCCACAGGCAACTGCCTTACGGTGAAGGTGGGAGATGGTGTGCTGGGCCGAGTACTGAACGGCCTGGGTGATCCAATGGATGGCGAACAAAAGGGCGCGTTGGAATGTGGAGAGGAATTTCCGGTCCTTGGCTACCCGCCAGATCCGCTGAAACGGCAACGTGTAACGCGTCCGATCTCGCTCGGAGTGCGCGCCATTGATGCCGTCCTGACCGCCGGCGAAGGACAGCGCATCGGCCTGTTTGCGGCGGCTGGAGGCGGCAAGAGCACGCTGCTGGGCATGATCGCGCGCAACACCGAGGCTGACGTGAATGTCATCACGCTGGTGGGGGAACGCGGTCGCGAAGTGCGCGATTTCATCGAGCATGACCTGGGCCCTGAGGGGATGAAGCGCTCGGTGGTTGTTTGTGCGACGTCCAATGAGTCTTCGCTGGTGCGCTTGAAAGCGGCATACGTGGGAACTGCGATCGCCGAATACTTTCGCAACCGGGGACTTAAGGTCATCCTGATGATGGATTCGGTCACCCGTTTCGCACGAGCTCAGCGGGAGATCGGCTTGGCATGCGGTGAGCCTCCGGCTCGCGCCGGCTATACGCCGTCCGTTTTCGCCGAGCTGCCCAAGCTGCTCGAGCGCGCAGGCAACTCTGACAAGGGCTCGATTACCGCCATATACACCGTGCTGGTGGCGGGCGATGATATGAACGAGCCGGTCGCTGACGAAGTTCGTTCCATTCTTGACGGGCACATCATTCTTTCGCGCGAGCTGGCAGCTCGAAATCACTATCCCGCGATCAATGTTCTCGAGAGCGCCAGCCGGGTTATGAGCGCCGTGACCGATAAGGCTCACCGCGAGTCCGCCGGAACCCTGCGTGACCTGCTGGCCACGTACAAGAAAAACGAAGACCTCATCTTGCTGGGAGCGTATAAGAGCGGGGCCGACAAGCGGGTCGACAGCGCGATTGCCAAGATTGATGAGATCAATTCTTTCCTGAAACAGGGGACTGACGCCAAGTCCGATCTGGCCAGTTCAGTCCAGGCGTTGGAGAGAATGTTTCCTCCTACTGTGAACTGATATGAGCTCGCAGTTTGTATATCGGTTGCAAGTGCTGCTGGATCGGAAGGAGGAGGCCAGGAAAGAGGCTGAACGGTACTTGGCGCGGAAAGAACAAGAGCTTGCATCACAAATCGCAAGACTCGAGTCCCTGCGGCGGCGAGAACAGGAATTGCGGGAGCACCGCGAGCGACTGCGACGGGAATTGTTGAGCCGTCCGGGCGAGGACGCACCTCTGAGCGCAAGGGAAGTGCAGGCTCGATCGGAGTACCTCAAGCAGGTCGGACTGGATGCGGATCAGGCGCGATCTGATGTTGCGTCACAGGGTTCGGTTGTGGAGTCGGGGCGGGCCGCGGTAAAAGAGGCGACGCAACGCGTTGCCGACGCGAGGCGCGAGGTGGAAGTGCTCAGCAAGCACCGTGCCAAGCAACAGGACCGTTTTGTGCGAGAGCTCCAGGCGAAGGAAGACTCGGCGTTGGACGAAATCGGGAACGCATTGTATAGCGCGCGGAGGCAGTCTCTATGAGGATTACAGGCGCAGATTCAGCCGCAGATCCCAATGCTAATGTCGAGGCAAACTCTCCGCGCAAACCGGAAAAGGATGCAACCACTCCTTTTGCCAAAGTGCTGTCAAAAAAACAACAGGCCCAGGACGATACCCCGTTCGCAGGTGGAAAGACAGCCAAGGGTGATCCGGCGACGAGCCCTTTGGGAGAGCCCGGTCCCCTCGAAATTCCCGCGGATGGGCCTTCTGTCGAGGAGAAACACCTCGTTTCGATTCCGCCCCAGCTTCAAGACCTGGTTCGTGAGGTCGCCGTCGTGGTGAATGCACCCGGACAGCAGCAGGTGCATATTGAGTTGAATTCCAACGTTTTGAAGGGACTCCACATTCGCATCGACAGACAAGACGGGGCTGTGGCGATTCAGTTTCAAAGTTCGTCCGACGAAGTCGCGAGTTTACTGGCAAAGAATGTAAACGCACTCTCGGATGCACTCCTTGATCGTGGTGTGACCCTTCAAGACATTCGGATTGCCGGCCCGGAGACGACGGACATTCGCCAGCAAAATAAGAATCCATTCAGTGGCCGGGGACCGTGGCAGGGCAGTAGCAGGCAAGGGAGGCGCTGATTCAGCACTCATATGCAAACCGCTTCCGTCTCCCGTCCGCTGCCTTACGCTTTTAAGAACCTGCCCACGCTGACCCGTCAGGAGGCGATCCTCTCGACTTGGTACAGCCAACTCTGTCCTGACCGAACGGACTGGAAAGCGTGGTGTAAAGACATCCTCGGTCATCTTCTTCAAAAGCCCGCCGGCGCGGAGTTTGAATTGATCCAGACGCATTTGGTGGATAGCGGATTTGGTGAAAAACGACTGGCCTTTGGATCCAAACAAGAAGTTTTTCTTGGCAGCGACGCTGGGAACGAGATCGTGCTTGCGGGAAAAGCGATATCTGGCCGGCACGCTCGCCTGCTGTTGAGCGAGGACCAACTCTTTATCGAAGACTTAGGCGGCACGATTGGAACTTACTTGTGGGATAAGCGAATCGGTCCCAAACGCCTGGAAAACTTGAAAAATGGCGACCAGTTCTCCGTTTTCCCCTATAGCTTCCGCGTGGTGCTCGACCGGTCCTGGTGCCCGGAAACCGATATCGTCCTCGGCGAGTGCTCGAGCCGAATCCTTAGCGCTGCGGAGTTTCTCTCCACCTCTCCTGTAGGTTGGCGCTCCTTTGCGGTGAATTCCCATCCCCAGGGGAACACTGCCGTGCTGTCGGTGAGCGCAGCTTTTCTGGCCGAACTGCAGCAACGAACCTTTATTCCATTACGGCTCCGAGGGACAGAACTTGTGCCCTCCGATGACACGGTCGGGACCTTCATCATGCTGTCTCTTCTCGAGCGTATGAACCGGAAGCTTAAGTTTCCAGTTCAGTTTTCATTTGCCCGGTTAAAGAACCAGTATCGTGGCGATCAGACCAGGGGCATCCTGCTCAGCTCGGCGCTGGGTGTAGGAGGGGTTACCGGGCACTTTCGCATTTTCTTGCCGCTCGACTTCCTTCCGCGATCGAGCTCGAAGGCTACCAAAGTCACCCCGGACTATCCCCCGGGGCTGTGTTGGACTTTTCCCGTATCGGTGGGATTTGTGGATCTTTCACGCGAAGAGCTGGAGCAGGTGGAGGTGGGCGATGTCTTGGTCACCGAAAATGCAGTGACCGCCCTCTTACCCCATGACTTCAGTCAAGGCTGGACCTTGATCGCCGAAACAAGCAACTTCAGAAGCTTTCGTGTCGATAAATACTTCGAGAGGAGTGTAGGGGTGGGAACAGGAGAAGCCGCGGTTTCAGCCGTCAAGCCGGACGTCAGTCGATTGCCAATCCGCGTACACGTGGTTCTGGGGGAGAAGGAGCTCACGTTTGCCGAGATCCAGTCACTCAGTCCCGGAGCGATTCTCGAACTCGATGCCATCAAGCCGGATTGCGTCCGCCTAATGATCAACGGCAAGGTAATCGGTGAAGGAGAACTGGTGGACGTTGAGGGCAAGCTTGCCGTCAGAGTTCTGGGCTGGAGAAGCACGTAATTCACTGCTAATTCCGCTAACCGGGTCCTGCTTATGATAACCGGCGCCGCAGATCAGCTTGGTTCCGGCACTTCCCAGGTTCTGCAATATGCCGAGGTCCTGCTGGTCCTCGCGGGCATATTGGTCCTGGCGTATGTGACGCTGCGCCTGGGTCTGCCCCGTCTGCTTGGCATGCGCCCACCCACCGGAGGGCCGATCCAGGTGGTGACGCGTTACCCCTTGGAGCCGAAACACACGCTCTACCTCATTAAGGCCGGCTCACAGGTTTTCTTGATTGGTACGTCGGAGAGTCAGGTTCAGTTCTTGACCTCGATTTCGGCTGAAAATGCTGCCGAGATCCTGAAGCCCGAAGGCACGGCGGAACTGCCGCGCAAAGATTTTCGTCAGCTGGTGAGCTGGTTTGAAAAAAAACCTCAAGGTTGAGTTCGCCCCAATTGGATATGAAAATTCGTTATTTCGCCCTGCTGCTGTTGTTGTTGCCGAAAGCCGCGCATGCCCAGACCGGTAACCAGATGGCCAATCCGGTGGTCATGGTCATTGTGCTGGGGGCGCTGGCGCTGGCGCCGTTTGTTCTGGTGATGCTGACGTCATTCGTGAAGATTTCCGTGGTGCTATCCATTCTGCGCAATGCTCTGGGGACTCAACAGGTACCGCCAAACCAGGTTATCACCGGGCTCGCGTTCGTGCTCACCATTTTCATCATGGTGCCGGTCGGGCAACAAATGTACGAGGAGGCGGGAAGCGTTTCGAACACCAAGGATATCTTCTCCGAAGCGAGTGTAAAGAGTTTGTTCGACGCCAGCAAAAAAGCCAAGGAGCCACTGCGCCGGTTTCTGTCCCAGCATAGTCATGTGAAAGACAGAGAGTTGTTCATGGATCTGGCCGTGCGCTTGAATCAGAACGTGGTAGCGCAGCGGCACCCAACCTCCAGCCCAGAGCCGCCGCCGGTTCAAGCTGGCACTTCCTCACTGAACCCGTCCAGCGCGTCGCTGGTGCCGGTTGCACTAGCTCAGGCCCCGTCTCAAGCAACCCAACCTCCTGCGCCGGTAACGGCTCCGGCATCTCCGGCAGCGGCGCCGGCAAAGGTGGATCAGGGCAACCGACCCGGCAAGGATGATTTTCAAGTACTCATACCGTCCTTTGTGACCAGCCAGCTGAAAGAAGCGTTTGAGGTGGGTTTTTTGCTGTTTGTGCCATTCATCGTCGTGGACATGGTCGTCGCGAATGTCCTGCTTGCAATGGGAATGCAAATGTTGTCGCCTACAGTAATTTCGCTGCCATTCAAGCTCTTGCTCTTTGTCTTGGTGGATGGCTGGTTCTTAATTGTTCGGGGTCTGGTCTTGAGCTACACATGAGGAGACAGCTATGAGTCCGGAAGCAATTACTCGCATCCTTCGAGAAGGTCTATTGCTGGTTCTGCTTCTTTCTGCGGGTCCGATGCTGGCAAGCATGCTGATCGGCTTAACGGTGAGTATTCTCCAGGCGACCACGCAAATCCAGGAGCAGACCCTGAGCTATGTGCCGAAACTGGCGGGAGTATTTCTGAGTATTGCGCTTCTGGGCCCTTGGATCTTGGCGCAGGCGGCGAAATTCGCGGTCACGCTCATGGATAGCATTGCGACCGTGCAATAACACCTAAGCCATGCTCCTTGCCCTGCAACGCGTTTTGGCCGATCTGGGTTTTCACACGGATATAAGTACCTTTCTGCTGCTTTTCGGGCTTACTCTGGCCCGTCTCACTACGGCGATTAGTCTGGCACCGTTTTTAGGGGGGCGCTCGGTTTCGGGCAAAGTTAAGATCGGTTTGGCCGTGCTCGTAAGCATGCTGCTCTTCCCCAGTATTACCCCACAAGGAAGCATCGGAGAGATAAATACCCTGCGGCTCATGTGTCTGCTGATAAAGGAGGCCGTGGTTGGAGCGACGATCGGTTTTTTGTCTCAGCTGGTCTTTTACAGCGTACAGATGTCGGGAGCCATGATTGATTACGGCCGGGGCATGAGCCAGGCGACCTTCTTCGCGCCCCAACTGGAGTCGAACGTTTCCTTGCTTGGTCAGCTGCAGCTGCAGGCGACCGTCGTTTTATTTCTTCTATTGAATGGACACCTGATGTTCTTGCGCGCGCTGGCGGACAGCTATCGCAGCGTGCCGCTGCTGGAGTTTCCGAAGTTCGCAGGCGGTACGTTTGCGAGCGCCGAACAGATGGCGCGCTACACGGGAGAGAGTCTGGTCGTCGCCGTGCAGCTCAGCGCTCCGGTACTAATCGCATTGTTCTTGGTGGATATCAGTTTTGGCCTTCTGGGCAAGGCGGCTTCGGGATTTCACGTGCACAACGAGAGTCAGACCGTGAAGTCGTTGGTCGGGCTTGGGGTGGTCTTCCTGGCATTGGCTTACATCCTGAATCGCGCGCCGGCCCTATTCGGCGGCATGCTCCAGGAAATTGATCAGCTGGTGCGGCACGCTTCGTGACGCAGCCAAGAACGATAATGAGGTCGAACCGTGGCCGGAGACAAAACCGAACAACCAACTCCGAAACGGATCCGAGAATCGCGTAAGAAGGGCCAGGTATTCAAAAGCCGCGACCTGGTGCAGGCCTTCTCCTTCATGACGGCCGCAGCCGTGTTGGGCGTGGGCGGGCCTCAATATGTCGACCAATTGCGCGATTTGCTGAAGCAGTTCTTCCAGCCGGAGATAATGCGCGGAGACATGCCACTGAACCTCATGCTCGCCCGCATCGGTTATGCCTGGTCAAAGTTTCTGTTGCTTTCCGCACCATTGTTGGGCGCGCTGGTTGTGATTGGCGCAGCCGGGAACTTCATGCAGGTGAAGGCGCTGTTTGCCCCGGAGGCGATAAAACCCAAACTCCAGAAACTCGATCCGTTGAAGGGGTTCAAGAACATTTTTTTCAGCGCCAAGACTTACATTGAACTGGTCAAGAACCTGATCAAATTTGGAGTTGTGTTCTGGATTCTTTACAGCTCGATCAAGGGAAGTTTTCGCGACATTGTGCCAACCGCCGCCATGCCCATCGATCAAACCGCCATTCTTGCCGGCCGGCTGTTGCTGACTATTTTGTACAAGGTCGGTGCCGTCCTGGTAATCCTTGGCGCGGCGGATTACATGATTCAGAAAAAGATGTACATGAAGAACATGATGATGAGCAAGGAGGAAGTCAAACAGGAATTCAAGGAACAGGAAGGCGATCCCCATGTGAAACACATGAGGAAGCACTTATTCGAGCAGTTGATGCATGAGAGCGTGGCCCACAATGTCCCCAAGGCCACGGCCGTGGTGGCGAATCCCACGCACTTGGCCGTCGCCGTCCGCTATGACGAGGCGACGATGCAGGCGCCTCAGGTTACAGCGAAAGGCCAGGATTCCATGGCGTTAAGGATTATCGAAATAGCGAAGGAGCATAAGGTTCCGGTGATCCACAACATTGGATTAGCGCATGCGCTGTTCGATCTCGAAATTGGACACGAAATTCCCGAAGATCTGTACGAGGCGGTGGCGGAAGTATTGAACTTTGTTTATCAGCTTGCGGCAACGCAAGGCTGACATGGGTGAGGAAAGCTATGAAAATTGATTACACGCTCCCAGCGTTGCAGCCCGGCACATTCACAGACCTTACCCCGGCGGCACTGGAAAGCGGGCCAAGCTTCCACGACCAGTTGATGGGCGTGCCGGTTCAGGTCCCGGTCGGCTGGGAACAGCAGTTGCGTTTGGATGTGCGGCCGTTCACGGCAACCTATCTTGCGCCTCCGCGACGGCCCAACAATGTCGAGTTGAACGACCCACAGGCCCAACGCGTTCGTTGGCGCGGCATGCTCTGGCGGCACAGTCAAGTTCTCCAGAATCCGGCGCAGTCGGGTGCTGGCCAGGGTGGGCAAGCCATTCAAACGATGCTCGATATGCTCCTTCAAATGCAGCACATGGAAGATTCGATTACATCGCAAAGCGTCGCGATCAGCCGAGGCTAACCATGCAAAACAACTGGACCTCCGAGGAAATCTATCTGCTGACCGAGCGTGGATATGCCCTTTACCAGCAAGGTCGTTACGAAGAAGCATCCATCATTTTTGAAGGAATCGCGGCCGCCGACCCTTTGAATACGTATGCTCGTACTGCGCTGGCCACGGTTTACCTGGCTCTGGGAGATGCGAACCGTGCCATCAAGGAATTATCGGTGGTATTGGAGCGAAATCCCGCGGATGAAGAGTCGCGTGCGCGACGTTGCGAAGCGTATTGTCATGCGGGCAACTGGGCGGAAGCCGGCAAAGACCTCGCAATCTTGCGGCGTACCCGGGCGAGCCATCATGTGCAGAGGCTAACCTGGCGGCTGGAAGCGGGAAAGCCATTCACATACTAATTTGCTTACCCATATGAATCTGAGCTCTCGCCAAATCGGCAGCCAGAGTTTCCGGGATTCTCGCCGCAAGAACCACGGGCGGTAGCAACGGAATCTCGTCGCAGCCGATAACAAATCGAAGGGAAATTTGTTCAAGGCCAAAGAAAAACAAGCTCGTTATTCAGGCCAGAGGAGTATTTGTCATGAGCACACCAAATGTCGGTCCATCGATTCCTGATTGGAGCAACAATGCGCTTGATCCCGCGGGTACAGACAACAGTGTTGGTGGAACGCAAGCGCCCGCCAATGCGACCGGACCACAGAATGCCGCCTCCGTCGATACCGGACCTGCCAATCCCGCTCTTGCCGCACCCAAAAAAGCGGAAGCGAGTCTCGATGCCTCCGCAATGAAAGCAAACGTCAACGCCATCCCGATAAACCAAGCGGCACCTCAAAAGCATGATTATGCGGCGGAGGCAAAAGCGCGGTGGGAAGCCAGCACCTCGCCAAAGCAAAAGTGGGAGACAGCCAACAACCCGATGCCTCCGCTCAAGCCATTCGTCGGCGACCATGAAAAGGCGGTCGAGGAAGCGGCAGGAGTCTTTGACAAGTTGCCCGGTGCAGAGCTTGGACATCACATCGCAGAGTTCATCGCGGGAACCGATGCATCCGGAAACAAAATTGATCGCAGCGAAAAATCGCGCCAAATCTGCCGGGACATTCTCAAAGAGGGCGTCAGCCATGTCACCGGGGAGGCTGTAGGAGAGGTTTACGGAGAAGCAATCGGAGCGGTTGGCGGTAAGGCAGCCGGGATTGTCGGAAAAAAGGTAGTCGGAGAGGTTGCCGGCACAGCAGCTGGGGAGGTTGCCGGGGAGGCGGCCAGGAAGATTGCTGGAGATCCAAAAGACTAAACGGACGAATAAGAGGCGTCCATGAAGCCGGTTGCGAGTTCGATTGCTTTGATCAAGCGAAAGGACTAATTGCCATGAGCGTTCTAAGTGTCAGTTCAGGATCAGTCCCGGATTGGAGAAACCGTTCTGCTAACGCTGTGGGTACCGATGGCAAGATCTCGGGAACGAAGGGAATTGTCCGCGTTTTAGCAACTTCGCCTAGCGGCATTCGATAACTTAGACGTGTTGTACGGGATCCGTAAATCAGCGCTAAGGCGTGAATTCTAAGGAGGTATTCGATGGCCGGAGCAATAGGCGCAGTCGCGGATGTAGTGGCCCCGATTGTTTCACCCATCCTAGGGTCAGTCGCTCAGGATGTTGGATCGGTGGTTGGCGGTCTTGGCCAAGACATTGGCGGTGTCGTGAATAACTTGATGGGTTCGTTGAACCCATTGCAGGGATTACTTGGCGGTTCTCAGAACAGCGGGTTTAATCCCCTCAATCCGTTCCCGTTTTCTCAGGGCGGCATGAACCAACCTACGTTCAATAACCCGTTCCAGAGTCTTTTTGGCGGCGGCGGCGGTTCTCAGCAGGGATTGCCCGGGTTGGGCGGGGGCGGCCCCGGCGGGGAGTCCTACGCGCAGTTACAGAACCAGGTGATGCAAGCTGCGCAGAGCGGCGACCCGATGCAGATGATGCAAGCCCAGCAGGCTATGAGTCAGTACTCGCAGATGGTCAATTTGCTCTCGGCGATGAACCAGCAACAGAACCAGATGATCCAAGGGATGATCAAGGCTATTCAATAAAAAAGGAGAAGGAGAAGACCATGGCCCAAGCCACATTGGCGCCTAGCGCCGCAGCGAAGAGAATTGTTGCTGGTGAGCAGCTGAGTGAAGTGCTCGGCGTAACCGACAATCAAATCCAGGCGATTGCGGCGGTCGGCTACAACCTGTATCAGCAGGGTAAGCTCAACGACGCAGAAACCGTTTTCCGCGGCTTGATTTCAACGAACAAGAATTCAGCGTATGGCTATGCGGGGCTCGGCGCAGTTGCATTGGCCAAACGGCCCGCCGACCTTGCGGCTGCGCAGGAAAACATTTCCAAGGCAGCGGAACTGGCCCCTAATGACCCGACCATCCAGTCGAATTTGGGCGAAGTACTGCTGCGGCAAGGAAAGTTCGACGAAGCTGGGAAGCAATTTGAGACGGCTCTTAAGCTCGATCCCGAGTCCAAAGACCCTGGGGCAAACCGGGCGCGCGCGATCCTGACCGGCCTGACTGCAGTGGCCACCGAGGTGCAGCGTCTGAAGCGGGGCGCAGCCGCGTAGGGCAAGCAAGTTGATTCCGTGCCAGACCACGTCGGCCGGCCCTCGTCAGGGCTGGCCGATGAATCCACGTGTGTCGAGCCGCATTTCTTGTTGTCGCGGCCCAATTCAGCCCAAGTATGATCGCTAAGATTCAGAGCCAGTTTCTCGCCATCCGTCAGGAGATTCTCGACGGCAATCTATCCGGAGTCTTGACTCGCTTCGCCGACCTGATTTTGGTCGCCATGGTTGGGGTGATGGTCGGCTTGATGATCGTTCCCCTGCCAACCTTCCTCCTCGATATTTTCCTCACCGTGAACATTACCGGGGCTATCACGATTCTGATGGTCTCGATCTACATTTCCGGCCCCATACAAATCGCTTCCTATCCCACCATCCTGCTGGTTACGACCCTGTACCGTCTATCGCTCGATATTGCCGCAACCCGCCTGATCTTGCTAAATGCCGATGCCGGCGAAGTGATCCGGTCCTTCGGTATGTTCGTGGTCAGCGGCAATTTCGTGGTCGGCGCCGTGATCTTTCTGATCATCACCCTGGTGCAGTTCATCGTGATCACCAAAGGTGCCGAGCGCGTGGCGGAAGTGTCGGCTCGATTCACGTTGGATGCCATGCCCGGTAAGCAAATGAGCATCGACGCCGATCTGCGGGCGGGAATCATCGATTTTCAAACCGCACGGACACGTCGGGAAGGACTGTCGCGCGAGAGCCAATTCTACGGCGCCATGGATGGCGCCATGAAGTTTGTGAAAGGCGATGCCATCGCCAGCATTGTTATTACTCTGATCAATATCGTGGGCGGACTGATTATCGGCGTCGCGATGAATGGTATGTCGGTGATGGATGCAGTTCAGACCTACTCCATCTTGACTATCGGCAACGGCCTGGTTTCCCAGATTCCAGCGTTGCTGATTTCCATCTCAGCCGGGATGGTAGTTACCCGCGTGGCGAGCGAGAACAAAGACTCTAACCTGGGCAAGGATGTGGCTGGGCAAATCCTAGGACAGCCGAAGGCCATTGCGGTGGCTGCGGGCTTACTCACGGTCATGGCAATCATTCCGGGTTTGCCGAAGATTCCGTTCTTCATTCTCGCCTTAATCACAGGGTCGCTTGCCTACGGCCTGTTCCGAGCCGACAAGGTGCGTGCTGCCGCCGCCGAGCAGGCGCAGAAAAGTGGAGCCATAGATAACCAAGACCCACAGCTTACGATCACAGTTCCGCTGATCCTGCAAACCAGTGCGGCGCTGACGCCGTTCATAGATCGCGAAACCGACGCCGGCAAGAATTTCTACGACCAGTTGCTGACGCTGCGTAATCGTTTGTACTACGACTTGGGCATCATTTTCCCGGCCATTCAGGTGAAGGGCAATACTCCGGGGGAACCTGGAAGTTACACGATCTGGGCAAACGAGGTGCCGATTGTCGGAGGCCAGATTCGGCTGGACGCAGTGATGGTCAACGACACCATCGAGAACATATCGGTGTACGGATTGAAAGGAGACAATACTACGAATCCAGCGACCGGGAAGCCGGCGGCCTGGATCCCGCGAGACCAGGCGGAGCGCGCCAAAACCGTTGGCCTGGAAGTCTGGGACACGCAGGAAATCTTGCTGCTGCACTTGACCCATTATCTACGGAAGAACGCAAAAGAGTTTATCGGGATTCAGGAAGTGCAGCGGATGCTTTCGGCGGTCAAGCAGTACTATCCGACGCTGGTCGAAGAAACCGTTCCCAAACCAGTTCCTCTCCAAACCCTGACGGAAATTCTTCGCCGGCTGGTAGAGGAAGAAGTATCGGTGCGAGACATGAAAGGAATTCTCCAGGTTCTGTGCGAGTGGGGGCGCGTGGAACACGAAGTGCTTGCATTGACGGAGCAAGTGCGAGCCGGACTTAAGGGAAGAATTTGCTTCCACATTTCGCGGGGACGGCCATTGCTTTTCGTTTATCGTCTGGATCCCGAATTTGAAGAGATGTTTCGCAATTCCATTCGGCAAAGCGCCAGCGGAGCGTACCTGGCAATGGATCCGGCGATCAGCCAGCAAGTAATGGAGGCGGCGCGAGCGCAAATAGGCAATTTGCCGCCCGGGGCGCAGCGGCCCGTAATTGTCACGGACGGAGAGATTCGGCGATTTGTGAAGAAACTTCTGGATTTTGCCATCCCAGATATCACCGTCTTGAGCTACGACCAGTTGACGCCGCAGATCAATCTGCAGCCTTTGGGAATGATTTCGGCGGCGCTCCCGGCCCAAATCGCCAGCGCCTGAAATCGCTATGAACTTACGTGGTGGTCAAAAGATCGCGCGTCAGGGAGTAGAAGCGCCGCTTGACGGAGAATCCTGCATTGGTCAGCAGAAGATGTGAATAACTATTGTCGAAGACATAGCACGCGGTGAACGGCGTCGGGCAATTGTTAGCGACCCATCGCAAGAGTTCACGCCCTGCAGGCATCGAGGAGTCGAGCGATCGAAGATCCCAGATGGTGGTTCCCGAAGGCTTGCGAAAGCAAATGATGTATGCCGTAAGAACATCTCCGCTGAAGGCGCCGACAAACTGGAGAAAAGGAGCTGCGTGGCGGAGGAAGGTGGGTCGTTGGCACCAGTGGACGGGTTGTTCGGACTGGGTCGTTAACTGCCCAATGAGCTCCAACGGGACTTCTCGAATCTGGAACTCGGGGTTGGGAGCAGGTAAATTTGGCGTGTCAGACTGCATATCGATGAGTTCTTTTTGGGGATAGAAATGGACGAAACGCCATTGGCGCACGGGGTGATCGGGAACGGTATCGCCGTGGACAGTGGTATAGCCGCCGTCGCGCAATTTGCGAGCGCAGGTCTCAGCCAGTTGGAGAGAAAGCCTCAAGCTTCGGAATTTGGGAATAACTCCCCAATAGTAAGTGTAGGCTTCCAGCCGTGCTGGATCGGTGCAATGAATCGCAATGCCTGCGGGTTCATGATTTACATAAACGAGGAGTGACTGGTCGTAACAGAAATTCCAGAAGCGTGAGAGTGTCAGGAGTCCAACTGTGTCCAGGTCATATTCAAGCGACATGCCGCGGGAAGATTCCTTAACCAGGTGGAGGGCGTCGTGCAGGTTCTCCAAACTCATGCTGCAGATTTCGGCGCACATGAGTGACATATATTACAGGGAGTTGGTCGGAAAGGATACCCGCTATGAAAAGCGTTGGACAAGCGCAACCGAAGGCTACCGACAAAGAGGATGCTGGATGGCGCAAGTTCCCGGAATTCGAGGCCATTCTGGGCAGTGAAGAACCGCCGGCCTTGCTGGCGAAAATCGAAAAGACCTGCAGGCAACTGAACGATGTACTGCAGTCGGGGTCGGACGCAGATAAAACGCGGGCCCGGCATGCCATGACCGCGTATGGCCGTGCGCTCGACTTGCTGCGCGCATTAACGGAGATGCGCGACAAAGCGGCGCTAGCAACATCTGCGTCGAAAACCCGATAATCACATCAGGAGGCAGGGCTTCCCCGTGAATCTGAACGCGCTTAATACGTCGTCGTCGCCGAATTACAGCATCGACCAAATTCTCCAGACTACGCAAGCGCCGAGCCAGCCCGGCGCATTCAGAAGAATCTTGGGCGGGGTCGTGGGCGGACTCGGCAACATGGTCGCTCCGGGTCTGGGCGGCATGATCGGCAATGCCATTTCTGGTGGTGCCGGAGGGCTGGTCGGCAACACCATGCAGTATCTCCAGTTGCAGCAGCAAATGAACGCGGAATCGGAAGCTTTTGAAACCGCTTCTGCGGTCATGAAATCTCGCCATGATTCCGCGATGTCCGCAATTAGAAACATAAGCTGATTCCGCGGAGCACGGGAGAGGAGCCGAAAATGTCTATGAGATGGCCGGTTATTCCATCGCATCAAGAGTTGGCGTTCCTCCTGGAAGCTGGGATTATCTACCGCGATGCTAAGAATTTTCAGGCAGCCACGGATGTTTTTGAAGGGGTAAAGATCCTGCTCCCGCAGCACGAGCTGCCAGAAATTCTCTTGGGAACGGTTGAATTTCAGCAGAGTCACTTTGAGGCGGCCGAAGCTCACTATCGCAAGGCTCTCGAACTGAACCCGCGCAGCGCATTGGCGCAAGCTCATCTCGGGGAAGCATGCCTGTTCCGCAAAGATAAAGAAGCCGCGCGCACTCACTTGAAAACGGCGTTGGGGCTCGATCCTCTGGGAGAATCCGGCAAGTTGGCGCGGAGGTTGATGGAATTGACGGACCAGGTAACTTTCGCGTGAAATAGTCTCTTGCCATGGACCTCAATGACATTAAGCCGCCAGGGCTCGATGGCGCGTTCACCGGGTCTGTCGACCCAACTTCTCAAAAGCCGAATGCAAAGAAGAATCCAACCCAAGCCTTCTCCGTACCGTCGCAATTGGCGGCTGATCCGCCGGCGCCTTTGAAGGCAGTCGCAAACCTGGATAAGACGGTATTTCAGGATCCCGCGAAACTCCATGCTGCGGTCCGGGCATCGATTGCAGAACTGCTCGACGCGGGGCACAGCGTGACCGGTCCACTCTCAAGTTCAGAAAAGGAATTTCTGACCGACTTCCTCTCCGCAGATCCTTTAATGAGGCGGCAGGTCGAAAGACTGTTGCGAAAGGTACTTAGCTAACATGGAGATCTTGCTCAGCATCAGGTCCAACAGCGACCGCAGCGTTCGAGAACAGAAGTGCGAGGTCGGGAACGGTTTGGTCATGGGGCGCGGGGCGGAAGAAGGCATCCTGCTGGACGGACCGGATCTTTCACGCGAGCATCTGGTACTTAGCCAGGAAGGCGATGACATCTGTCTCACCGACATCAGCGTTAACGGCACCTGGTTGAATGGAACCAGACTTCGCAAGTCTGTTAAGAGCCTGGTGCGGCCTGGCGATTCGATCGAGGTGCCGGGATATGTTTTAAGCTTTCACTTGACGGAGCAGGCAGAGGCGCCTACAGAACCAGGCTCGCTTCCGCAAGCGGTCGCTCCGGAAAGCACACCTTCTCTGGCGCCACCCCACCGGTCTCCGTGGGCGGTTTTTGACCCGGCCTTCCGCTTTACCGGATCTTTTACGTTCTTGGAGAAGCTGATGTTTTTTGTTGCCGTGGGTGGGCTGGTGTTGGTCTTTACCTACATGACCTCGTAAGCTGAGTCCCTTACCGACAGCGTGCACGAGCAGGAGCGTCTAGACTCCGAACCCTCTCTCACCAGCGCAAGAGGTGGCGCACTCCGGCGATCAGCTCAGTCCATAGCGAAAGCGCTTGACGATGTAAGTCCTGGTCTTGCCAAACGAACAGAATCGCTCCACAGGCGACAACGAAAATCGCCATCACGAGGAGTTTGGCAGATTTCTTTGCGGTGGCCTTGGGAGTCGGCGCCGGTTGCTTCCGTGCCGGCGCCGGCTTGCGCAGCACAACCGTTCTGTTCGAGCGCCTGGCGATATCTTTGAGCTGGGAAAGAATGGCATTGAGGTCCGCCTGCCTCTTTTCCGCGTGCTTTTCCATCATTGACTCGAGCAAATCCGAGAGCGCAAGCGGACACTCCGGCAGCAGGGATTTCAGCGGCGCGGCTTTGCTCTCCAGGTCCGCCTGCCAGCGGAGCCAGCTAAGGTCACTGTGCTGGTTGGAAAACGCTTTTTCGAAGCGTTTTCGGCCGAGCAAAATCTCGTAAAACATCATTCCGAGGGCATATATGTGCGGCGCAGGTCTGGTCGGATCTCCCGCCGACGCCTTTTCGGAAATCATTTCTGGTGCTGCATAGCGTGGACTGTTCAAAGCTCCGCGAGTCTGCGTGACGCTCTGTGTTGAAAGAATGGTCGCTCTGCCCACGACATCGAAGTGGATGTTCTGAGGAAATAGCGCCTCAGCGCTGCAGTTTGCCGGCCCTTGCGCAATCAACGCTTGCACCGTGGCCACAAAGGCGTGAATCACTCGCTCCGGTGGGCAAGGCGCATCCTCGCAATAACCTGCAAGACTGTCGGGAGATTTGCCCAACAGTTCCTCCAAGCGTGCTAGGTCAGGAGAGCTCTTCTTGGCCGCCGAAGCTGCTGGTTCTGTCGGGGCGTGCGAGCCTTTCGACTCGGGCTCCATGGCTGCACGGCCGGCAACCGGCGACGGACGCGAAGGCGGGGACGCTGGTTCGATAGGCATGGACGAGATTCTTGCCGACGGCGCCGCGGCCGCGCTCTTTCGAGCCGAAGCCATGTCGTCGCTTTCCGGCTTAGACTTGAACGAGGCGTGGGAAACGATGGTTTCGTTCGAGACGAGCGGGCTGAGCGCAACGCCGGCAGCAGCCTCGAGGTTGGCCCGGCGAACATCGTCGCGGAAGGAGCGAGCTTCCGCATAACGCTCGTTCGCGCTCTTGGCCAGGGCTTGGGCACAAATACGGTCGAACGCGTGTGAGAGACTCGAATTGAGATCGGAAGGAGGGTTCTCCTTATCGTGGCGGACGCGCTCAGCCACAGTTTGTGGCGCTCCAGGAAACGGACTGGCTCCGGTTAACAGTTCATAGAAGATGACACCGCAGGAAAAGATGTCACATCGCCGATCTATCTCGAGGCCTAATAACTGTTCGGGCGCCAAATAACTGGGCGCACCCGTCCCCAGCCTGACCACGCCAAAATTGCAGACCCGGATCTGACCTTCTGGGCTGAGCAGGAGGTTGGACGGATTGATCGCGCGGTGCACGATCCCATTCTGGTGCGCGTAATCCAGCGCCTCCAGCAATTGCGTGATGAGGTTAACCGCATCGTTTCTGGGGACACGAAACTGCTCGCGCAAGCGCCAGCCTTGCATGTACTCCGTCGCGACAAAAGCAGACTCACCATCTTCTCCGTATTCATAGACTTTAACGATTCCGGGATGATCAAGGTTGGCGGCGGCCGATGCCTCTCCGCGAAAGCGATCTGCCATGCCGTCAGCAAAGCCGCTGAGTACGTCTTTGGCAATCACCTTCAGCGCAACGTCGCAATGCAAATTGGGACTGAAAGCCTTGTAGATACGCCAGATCGGGCCCAAGGCTAGGGTTGCCCGAATCTCGTATTGGCCGAGTCTTGTCGGTTGCGAAGTGGCTTGCATTGAAAACCGGCTTTAAGGATGGAAATGGTTCACGATCGTTGCGCTGCTCACCCGAGGAATTGCAGAACTCCTTCGAGTCGCTGCCAGGCCGTGCGAGCGGCCAAGTAAACGTGACGGATTCTACATCAGATTTACTTGCGGGCACACTAAAAACTGCGGCGGGCGCCGCGCCCAGAGCTCGCGAAGAAACTTGAAACTCGTTATTGACCGACGACAGATTCCAGCGCTAAATCCCGTGCCGATTCTCATTGCGCCTTCGGCATACTCTTCACGATGTCCAGGACCTTGGCCGGTTCTTTGCCGATATAGTGCGCGATCGAAGAAATATCGTTTACGGTAACCACGATGGCTTCGCCGAGAAGAGTGTCATCGCGCATGAGCACTTTGCCGGTCACGGGGTCTTTGATTTCTCGGCCCGCCCGCCACACTTGCAGATGATCGCCGACTCGAACGCCATGCTGGCGTCCGACATTCAACACCAGCTGCCCGGAATCGCTGGCATCTGCAACTAATCCGTCAATAACCGGAGAGCGGGGCGGAAGTTTGGGGAATTGCTGCTCGAGTTGCACCGCCAGTTGCGCGATGGCTTTGTCCATACATTCGTTCATGATGGGATTGTTAGCCTGGACGCCCATCACCCGGCTGGCGTCGCGAACATCAATCTTGACCCCCTTTCGATCGACCTCTCCCGCGCCTTCAGAAACAGCCAGCACCTCAGCAGTATCCGGACTGACGAGACGGGTACTGATCAATACCTTGGCAGCGATGTCATGCTTGGTTTTCATGGAGGACCCACCGAAGCCCGCAAAGCGGGCTCCGCCACCGCCAGTGGTCTTGTCCATAAAGTCGTAGTGGGTGATGGTTCCCATAATGATTGCATCCACCCCCAGAATCCTGCCTACCTTGGCCGCTGTCGTGGGATCAGTGCGGTCGCTGTTGGTGAGGTTTTGCTCGGCCAGAAGTTTATCGATTGCATCCCGCTCAATTACGCTGATATTCCCGTCCTGCACCAGTTTTGTGATTAGCAAGTCGGCGGCGGCTTTTCCGACATTGGGCGGCGTACTCTGGACAAACGGGATGCTGATGCCGCTCTGGACGGCGGCATTGTCGAAGTCAAATACCGCCACTCGTTTTTTCTGGGGAATCTGGCCCCACGCCGTCGCACCTGCGAGTATTAAGATGATGATCCATTTATCTGCACGCGTAGCGATCTTCACCATCACCGCCCCAAGAACTTCTCAAGGTTTTCTATTTCCGTTTGCGCCAGCCCCAAATACTTCTTCAAATCAGAAGCGTTTTGGCTATTGAGTGCCGACTGCGCATGATTCAAATAGCGTTGCATTCGCGCCTGCGAGGCGGCAACATCGCCTCTCAATCCCAAACCCTGTACCTGCTGCGCATCCCGTAACGCGTTCAGACTGCCATTGATGCTCTCTGCCCGGCCGGATAAGCGATCGAAGTCATCCTCCAAGGCAGCGTGCTGAGAAGACCATTCGGGATCCGCGGCTGTTGTGGTACTGGCTTGAGCGTTCATTAACGTGGTATTCGGGCTTGCCCCCACAGTTGCGCTAGCATCCGGTGTTGCTTTCGAAACTGCAGTTGTCCCCAGCCGCTCCGTGGTTTCAGTGTGAGATTGGATTAGCGGCGGAAGCGAATTGATGCGGTGCCCATTCGAGCTGGCGGACGCCGAGCCCGCCGCCGGCGGTGCGGGTTGATTCGGCTGCTGCTTGGGGAGTGCTGCTTCCTGGGCGTTGCTGGTCGGTGGAGCAGATGATGAAGAGGAAGAACCGCTTTCTCGTGGGTGCGGATTGGCGCTGTTGTCCCCTGGCTGTGCAGTTGCCGGTGAAGCCCCAACGTTTGACACCCCGGCAGTGATGGCAGGATTCAAGTCCTTTGCTGGGATATTCGATACTTGGGCGGGTGGAGCCGAATGCGCGACGTTGCGGCGCGGCAGATACAGTCCCGCAGCAATCAGGACGATCAAGACGATCAGTGCGCCAAGGCTCATATAAAGGCCGCGATAGGGCGTACGGGTTCTAACAGCCGAAGCCACGGCGTTCTGATCTGGTGTGGGTTCCGGCTCCGGGTAGGGGGCCGGACTCTGCACGGCTCCTTGGGCTCTCGGCGACGCGTCCTCCGATGGACCGGTTGCAATTACCGGAATCGATTTCGTCGCTGCTGCGAACAGGGTCGGCGTTAGAGAAGGCGGACTCAAGATCTCTCGCGGGATCGTCGCTAATTGGCGAGTCAATGCCAGACCCGTTAATGCTTGCGAAAACTCATTTGCCGACTGGAACCGCTGGGCCGGTTCTTTGGTCACGGCCTTCATAATGATGTCGCTCAATCCGGCCGGCAAGTCAGTTCTCAACAGAATGGGCGGTTTGGGCTGCTTGTTGATCTGCGCCGCCATGATCGAGTAGTCGCTGCTCTCCTCGAAGGGCCGCTTGCCGGTCAGCAGTTCATAAACAGTGATACCGAGCGAATACAAGTCTGAGCGCTCGTCGACCGGCTCGCCCTTCACTTGTTCCGGCGACATGTAGTAAAGCGAACCGAGAGTCGTTCCCGTCATCGTCATGGTGGCGTCACTGGCGCAACGCGCGATGCCGAAATCCATGAGCTTAATCACCTGCTGCGCCGTCACCATGATGTTGGCGGGTTTTACATCGCGGTGAATAATGTGGCGAGCGTGTGCATAGGCCAGAGCAGCCAAGACCTGCTGTGTGTAATCGACCGCCTCGGCGAGTGGAAGAGGTCCCTTTGCTACCCGGGTGGCTAAAGTCATGCCTTCAACATATTCCATGATCATGACCAGGCAGTTGTCCCAGGTGAGGGCGGTCCGAAAGGCGGCGATGTTCGGATGATCGAGGCTGGCCAGAACCTTGATTTCCCGGCGAAATCGATCTGCCAATTCTTGTCCATTCGCCAGGTCGGGCAGCAGAATCTTCATCGCCTCGGTGCGGTCGGAAAGAACGTTTCGTACTTTGAAGACGTTCCCCATTCCGCCGCGGCCTAGGACGCCGATGATCTCATAATCGCCAACTCGCTTCGATGGTTCCACATTCATCAGGTCAGCCACCAGAACTCGAGGATGGAGTTCAAAACACACTCCTCCCACTAGAGTTTTCGTGCATGGATACGGTTTTGTTGCTAAGCGAATCCCGGCCACGCAGTTCGGGACCAGAGAGTCCTCAAGGCACCCCATGCGCAACAAACTGGGGAGCCGCGGCGATAACGTTGGAGAAAGCTCAGTGCAACCGAGGGGGGAGGCGGCCACCGTGGATGAACGCGGTAGCCTGGTCGATCGCGACAGCCCGCGTGATGCGGTATGACAAACTTGGAGATCTTCGACAAAGCATGCGAGCGTGGCCACCTTACTCCCTGTCGGGCAGGCTCTTACTGGGAAGGACTGGAAGTTCTAATCCAGGCGATCGAGCAAGATACGAGCATAACGCCCGCGTTCAGAGAAAATTTGACCGAGTTATTGATTACGAATCTGGTCGCGAGACTCAAAGTTGACGACTACATCGCCGCCAACCCTGGCGTCCGGCAAGAAACAATCCACAAACCTGTGATTGTTTTCGGATTACCTCGAACCGGCACCACCCTGGTGAGTCATTTGTTGGCGACAGATCCTGCCCGCCGTTCTCTGCGTCATTGGGAAGCCGCCGAGCCGGTCCCGCCCGCGACCACCGAAACGTTGTTGAGTGACCCACGTTGCCTGCGCAAGCATATAGCTCAAGAACTGCTCTTGGCGCTCGATCCACGACTGGCTCGTGCTCATTGGGAGTTTGCTGAAGACCCGACGGAATGTGACTCCTTGCTGTCGCAGGATTTCAAGAGCGCCCATTGGGCGATGCTGGTTCCCCAGTACGGAAACTGGTTGCATGCGTGTGACATGCGCCCTGCCTATGCGCATCACAAAAGCGTCTTACAGATGCTTCAGGCTGCTACGCATGGGCGTTGGAACCTGAAATCCACATGCCATGGCTTGTTCATCGATACGCTTCAAGCAACCTATCCGGATGTGCGGATGATTTGGACCCACAGAGACCCATTTAGGGCGTTTGCATCAACTTGCAGCTTGGTTCGGGCCCAGCAGGCGATCCTCGGGGCGCAAGTCGACTCCGACGTAGTCCGCAGCAGCTGTGAAGTCTACTTGACTCAGCTTTTGACGCGCTCTCTCAGGGCGAACCCGCAGCTCTCGGACGGAACGGTTTATCACCTTTGGTATAACCGCCTACTGCAGTCGCCAATAGAGGAAATGCGGGAGCTGTATCGGTGGTTGGGGGATGATTTCACACCACCAGTAGAAGAGCGAATGCGCTCTTGGCTGAGCGCCCACCCCCAGGCGAAGTACGGGAAACATCAATACTCACTCGCGGAATTCAATATTAGGGAATCAACCCTCCCCGACATCTTCCACGACTATTTGACACATTTCAGCATTGCTCGCGAGGCGCCGATGGCTTGACCTAGCCGGGCCCCGCGAACGGTCCTAGGTAAGACCTATCAGGACTATCCAGGCACGCTACGGCGATAGGTTCGACCTGATCTGGGTGAACGAGTTCTAGCAGCGTAAGTGTTTCGAGCCCGTTCCGCGGTAAGAGTTCTGTCAGCTCCTAAACATTTCGATGGCTCCACCATCTTTTTGTTTGACTGCTCTTCCACGCAGTGATATAAGTTGCGCCAACTCGCGGGGGCACACCCGATCAGCCAACTTCCCTGTAACGCTGTCATCTGATGCGCCACTATTGGTAGTGCAGAGGCTGGTGGGATCCTCGGTGTACCTGCGCGTTCTGCACTCTGTGCGAGGGGCAACCATGAACTGGTATTGGCGGCGTCCCCGTGTTGTCGCCTTTGCGCCTGTTTACGGTTCCGGCCGGCTAGGTAGCAATAATTCCAGCGACTCTGCGGCAAATGCGAATTGCGTTCAGAACTAGCTTGTGAGCAATGTTGTGCTTTCATCGTTGAACTTGATCAGGAGATGAAATGCCGAGAAATCCGATTTTGCTAATCCTGCCTTTGTTGGCGATGGCCGTTACAGCGTTTGGCCAGAGTAGTCCTTGTCCAACGAGTGTCTTACAAGGCGCGAATGCAAAGCTATCCGGCAATCTGATTTGTGTGATGCCGCAAGTATATGGTCCGGGTGGTTTAGTCGGAAGCAACAATGGCGGCCCGCTGAATCCCACCTTCGGGCATGAGGTGCACTTTCAAGCCTCGACCATCAGAAGTTTTGGGCCGGTAAACTCTGAAATCGGCATTGAACTCAGCCAACTGCCGATCGCGTCGCCAGTTGCGGGCTTCATTTTCACAGGTGGCGCAATCAGCCCCACCGAGAGTTTCGGCCCCGTACTTACAGATCGCGCTGAAACCATTGGCCGACACAAGTTCTTCATCGGCGCGAGTTACCAGTACTTCAATTTTGACAAAGTGGATGGAGTTGATCTTAAGAACTTCGGCGCGGTGCTAACCCACGAACCCGAGCCTACTCTATGCGTGACGTTCCCCTCGATTCCATGCCAGAACGGAGAGCCCATTTTCACGCACGACATCGTTGCTACCCAGAATCGAATCGATCTTCGAGTCCACCAAATGACGTTTGTGGCTACGTTTGGGCTTACCGGGAGACTGGACGTGTCGGTAGCGGTACCTGTGCTCGATGTCCGCATGGGTCTAACCTCGAGCTCCACTATTTTCAATTTTGAGCCGCCTCCCGTAAACCATGCATTCAACGTGACTGCGCCTACAGCCACGGAATACATTCCAGACCCGACTGATCCCTATCATGCAATTTTTAGCAATTTCCACTCCAAGATCGGTGTCGGCGATGTCACTTTACGCACCAAGCTGCAGGCGTGGCAGTCCCAGGACGAAGGTTCAGCCGTGGCAGTGGGCCTCGACGCCCGCTTACCGACCGGAGATGCTTATAGTTTTCTTGGATCAGGCACGTGGGGCATTCACCCGTTCGCCATTTTTTCACATTCCGGGCGGTTCTCTCCGCACGCTACCGCTGGCTTTGAAATCAACGGGATCTCGGTACTGGCAGGAGATGTCACCACCCAGCCGACCACAAAATCGAAACTGCCAGATCTGTTCACGTATTCTGCCGGGGCTGATTTTGGCTTAGCGCGACGTATCAGTCTGACTGGAGACTTTATCGGTGTATCGTTGCTGCAGGCTCCCAAAATGGTCGCGAATACGTTCACCGATTATGCCGGTGGCATGCACGCCGATATATCCACCACCACAGCTACGGTTTCGGAATTGAGCGTAACCGCGGGCGGAAAGCTCCGACTGGTAGGCCGTCTGCTGCTGGTCGGGAATGTACTGTTCCGGGTGAACGATGCAGGATTGCACTCCAAGCCGGCGCCGCTTGTGGGATTGTCTTATACCTTCCGATGAGTAGAGGCTACTTGATCGACTCGATATACCAGTTCTGATCGGATTTTTTAAGCTTCACGGTTATGTTGGGTGTTAGCTTGCGCGGATTGCCATTGGCTACGAACGAAATCACCTGCGATGCCTTGACCGTGGCCACCGACCCTTTGATCTTTGGTCCCGAAGTGACATTCAGCGATACCTTGATGTCGGTGGCGAGGTTGAAAGTTTCCACCCAGCTTTTTACGGTGTCCGGGGGAATAGAAGGCCAGACTTTCCTCATTCCCGTCAGATCGCTGGTCTCAATGGATCGATCATAGGAGGAAAGTGCCTCCATGATTGCTGCCTGATCATCGGCGAAAAGAGTCGGGTGCGATTGCTCTGGGGACACCGCAGGCGGTTGCGGATTCAACAGTGGCCGGTTGATCAACTGGGTTAATTCCTTATTCGCTTCGGCAGCATACTTGCCGCTGGGGAAACGTTGTAAGTAGTTGCGCAAGGCAGTCGGGTCAGTGCGATTGATCGTTTCCCAAACGATGTCATTCAGCCTGTCCCATGCCAGGTCGCGGTATGGACCGGTGGGATGCCGATTTAGGTAGTTCTCCAGTGACGTTTCATCTCTGCTGTTCGCGATCCCCTGCCAGTCAAGTTTTGCTAACTCAGTCATCGCGGGCTGGGAGTGCTGCCCATGAGGATAGCGCGCCAGATAGTCGGTTAAGGCAGCAGAAGTGTCGCTCGCCATTGCCTTCGTCCAGTAAATATTTTCCAGCTGATCGAGCGCTTGCCCTTTGAAAGCACTGTCGGGGTAGCGGCGCAAGAATTGACTTACCAGGTCGGCATCCTGCGAGTTCTTGATCCGCTGCCAAGCCGCCAAATCGGCGGGCAGCTGTGTTTGAGGAGTTTGTGACGGTGGCACGACGGGTGGGCTCCCGTCTATGACAACCACGTTACCTGGTGAAAAAGTTTCCCTCTTTTGGTGCGTGCTGTTTCCATCGACGATCCTCACCTGATGGTTCCCGGGTTCTACATTCGCAACGAAGTTTCCGCGCCGATTGATGTGCCCGAGTTTCCGATCGTCGAGATATACTTCTGCACCCGCCAAGGCATGGTTGATCTCGAGGCGCGCGGGTGATGGAACGGGAGGCGGTGGCGCAGTTGGGGCAGTGCTGGGCGGCGTCGCTACGGGATTCGAGGACGCTACGATTGGCGTCGCGCGCTCGAGCGCGAACGACATCTGATTGCTTCGACCAGTCTTCACTTCCACCGGCCGATTTACCGAGGTGTATCCATCATGAGTAGCTTGCACCTGGTAATCGCCTGGTTTCAGCTGCAAGTCACAGGGGGACACGCATTGTTTGCCGGCAACGGAAATGGCAGTACCGCTGGGCGCGACATCGAAGTGAACCATCGTCGACCTGGAGTGGACCAGGAACATGACGGCGGCGGCGGTCAGCAACACAGCGGCGGCTACTCCAGCCATCGTCAATACAGTTTTCTTCGCCTGCGGGGCTCGAATTGGGACTTCTGGTTGGGCGTAGTGCTCTGTTTCGCGAGGTAATCTGAGTGTCGCGTCGCTCGGTCGGGGAGGCGTGGTTGGAGGCCAGGCTGCCGTGAGGTCGGAGGCTGCTGTGTTGGGCTGGTTATAGGCAACCGTCTCGGAAGACTGGTTATAGGTAACCGTCTCGGAGGAATCGATCATTTTCGAAGCCTCAGCTTCTATCCGCAGAGCTACAGTGGCATCGCTGAGCAGGGAGAGCAATGCTGGAACGTCACCCAGCTTCTGTAAAGCTTCCTGCGCGACGGCTTTGGCTTCGAGCGCCATGCCGGACTTCAGCAGGGAGCGGCCACGCGTAACCGCAGCTTGGATCTCCGCCCGTTTCTGAGCCTCCAGTTGCAGTTTGCGCTCTTTCTTCTCATCGGCGATCATCGTCTCAATCGTGCTACGGTAAAACGCCAGGTCCTGGCTGTCGGGATACTTGTCCAGCGCCTCGGTAACCAGCTCGAGCGCATCTTCGGAATGCTTGGCATCCATGAGCTGGCGCACTGCCCTAATTTCCGTCTCAATGCCTTCCCGCCGCCGTTGTTCGGCTTCCTCCCGGTCACGTTGCAGCTTGTCGCGCGCAACTCTTTCGCGTAGCACCGCGGCGTACACGTCGAGTTGCGCATTACGGGGATGCAGCTGCAAAGCCTGTTCTACGATGTCAAGCGCCTTCTGCACATCTTTCGCTTCCACGTCTCGTGCGCGAGCCATGATGCCGTCGATTTGCTGATCTTCTTCCTCCTTCTTCCGCTCGGCTTGGCTGCGGGCCTTCTCCTGCGAGAGCGCCTCGTTCACAATATTCAGCAGGGAAATCAGGTTGGCATCTCCGGAATACCTCACCAGCGCGGCTTTCAGCACGTCCGCGGCGCCCGATGCATTTCCACCTTCAAGCATTTCGCGCGCCAATGCGATTTGCGATTCGATATGAATGCGTCGGCTCCAAATATCACGCTGTTTTTCGGCGAACCCGCGTAGCCGCAACAGGCCGGAGTCATTGGGAAATTGTGCAAGCGCCTCATCCGCTTTGGAAACCGCGGTGCCGAATTCATCGCGGTTGAGTAAATCTTCGATATCCGTTGTGATCTTTTCTAGAGCTTGCTTACGCTTCTGCTGCTGCTGTGCCGTGCCGGCAATCGCCGCCAGCTGCTGCACGTCGGCGGCACCGGGATCAATCGCTTGAGCTCTTTTGAGCAATTCGAGCGCCGCAGTGATTTTTTGCGCTGAGATTTCTCGGCGTGCTTCGGCAAGCAAATCTTCGATTTGCTTGCGTTTGGCCTGATCCGCCAATTCCTTAGCGATAATTGCTTTCAGCGCCTTAGCCTGGGTGTCGTCGGGGTCCACTCTAAGTGCATCGGCAACGGCGCGCTGTGCGACTTCCAATTCCCCAGCACGATGCGCATTTTCGGCGCGAGCAATTGCCTGACTGAAATCCCAGCGCTGCTGACGGATGGAATCGCGCTGCTGGGCGATTTCGGGATTGGGCTCCAACTCGATCGCCTGTTCCAGAAACGCGACTGCGTCCTCCCATTGTCGCAACCGTAAAGCCTCTTCGGCGCGCGCCCGAAACTGATTAACCTGATCTTTGGTCTGCTGTTTCTGAATCCGGCTTTGAACCAAGCGCACTAGTTCATTGGCGCGAGTATTCTGGCGGTCCAGTTTCAATATCTGTCGCAGATTGTCTTTGGCCTTGACCCACTCCGACTGTTCTATGCAAAGCTCAGCCGAACGCAAATATCCACCGATGAGTTCGCGCCGTAATTCCTCTTGCAAGCGCTGCAGATCAAAGGCGAACTCCTCAATCGTGGGATATCGGTCGTGTCGCGATTTGGCCAGAGCGCGCGCCAACATTTGATCAAGTTCCGCTGGGTAGTCGCGCAAGTAGGTGGAGAGCGATGGCACCGGATCGCGTAGGATCTTCATCAACACCGAGGCTGTATCCCTGCCCGTAAAGGGGAGCTCGCCGGTGAGAAATTCAAAGAGCACAATACCCGTCGAGTAAATGTCGGTGCCGGCATCCGACTCTTCGCCATTGATCTGTTCCGGCGACATGTAATAAATGCTACCGACGACCTGGCCGGTGCGTGTGAAGCGCTCGTTGCCGAAGCGCGCAATGCCGAAGTCGACAATTTTGAGGCCTCCATCCTTCGGCAGGATGATGTTCGCCGGCTTGATATCGCGATGTACCACGTTGCGCCGATGAGCGTAATCCAGCCCGTCACACGCCATCACCATCACGCTGAGCTTTTCGGAGAGAAGCATCTCACGGCGGGAGCGAATGACCGCTTCGAGGGTCTCTCCTTCGAGATATTCCATTACCAGGTAAGGCGTCCCGGCGTCGTCGCCCAAGTCGTACACGGTAACAATGTTGGGGTGCTGGAGGGTGCCGGTGGATTGCGCCTCGCGGTAAAAGCGCTTTAGCAGATTGGGGTCATCGGAGAAACCCCCGGTGATCATTTTTATAGCGACGAGACGACCGATGGCGGGATCAACGGCCTTGTAGACCACGCCCATGCCGCCCCGGCCGATCACTTCCAAATTCTCGTACTTGCCGAGTTTTGTAAGCCGGGCAGGGCCCATTCAAAGCCTCAATCCACGAATAGCGCGACCGCGCTGCTGATAATCCGGGGAAACTGAAGCCTGCTCGGTAAGGGCTGTGGCGCCTTCCGCAGACTCGCACCGCTGCAAAGTTAACACGAAAACCCTTATTCTGCCACT
>Ga0126381_100000635_pt1 | contig 38768 bp, 41 predicted proteins | sample PanSoiMetPlot_28_FD_96465 | JGI IMG/M metagenome (GOLD analysis project Ga0126381, IMG submission 96465) | Tropical forest soil microbial communities from Panama - MetaG Plot_28 | ecosystem: Environmental > Terrestrial > Soil > Tropical forest > Bulk soil | place: Panama | collected 2016-02-17 | reverse complement strand
GTCGCCGGCAATTTCGCTACATCCCGCGCTTTGGCTTCGGCTTCGGCCGCGGGTAAGGGGCGCGTAGCTCAGCGGGAGAGCACTACGTTGACATCGTAGGGGTCACTGGTTCAATCCCAGTCGCGCCCACCATTTAAATCAATAACTTCGTTAGACCCTACCGCTACTCGCCTACCGTTTGGGTAAGCGTGGGGTAAGCAGGAGAAGGGAAATCGTAGCCCACGCGAGCAAATGCTGGTAACGAAAAGGTGGTTAATATCCTGTTAATATCAAAGGTTTGCCTTCGTCAGAAACTCCTAGCAAGCTGGGGATAATCGGCGCCCACTACGTTGACATCGTAGGGGTCACTGGTTCAATCCCAGTCGCGCCCACCATTGTTTTCAAGAACTTGGCGCATCACGTCGCGAGCAGTGTTAGCCACAGGGCAGCGGCGGACAACTCGATTTACGCATCCCGCTCGTATGAAGGAGACGGCCGTGGTTGCAGTCATCGAAGGGAAGGAAGAGGCGGCTGGCGCCCGTTACATCGAATTCAAAGTCTATCCAAGCCCGGCCAATCCCAATGGTGCTTTGGCCTCCTGGCGCTTTCCCGAGGGCGGAAAAGCAATCGAACAGAGCGAGCCTGGCAACACCATCGAGAGGGAGTTTCGGTTCGCTGTGGACTGCGCAGATCAGCACAGTATTCCGTTCGTGTGGGTGAATGATCCCGACGGGCTTTTCCCGCCTTGGACGCGGCCGAGATAAGCGAGGCCCGGGGTTCCGTGAAATTTTCGCGAATTCAGGGCATGACGAGAGCGGTAAATTGATATAAGCGAAATTAGAACCCGTTTAGATTGCGGAAATCTTTCCGATACACATTTGCCTCCTGGGGGGCGCAATGGAGGCTGATATGCACACGATACCCCCGTTACTCGCCGCCCTAGGAGGTATTGGTATTAGGGCAGTTTCGGTAAAGATGGCGCGAACCCCGAGCCACGCGGATTGGCTCACTCGCAGCGCGATGCTCTCTTTGGGCGGGAGACGAAGCCCGCGGAAACGGTCGACACCAACCGCTCCGGCGCGACTGGCAGGACAACTGGTGGCGGGGTTCTAGCGTGGCCGATAAATGACGTGGTTACGCTCGGCTGACGCCTTAATGGTTTGTGCACTCGAAGCCGCACGGATCTGCCTCGTTATTTTCGGTTGCGCCGCGGCAAGCTGGGCCGTGGGCTTCGGGATGGGATACCGCAGAGGCGCGAACGATGCCATCACCGGCGACATTTTCACGTCCGACCATCGATACAATGGCGAGATTTAAGATCGCGCCTTCCTGATCGCTCTACGAAACTCGAGGCAGGTTTCGCCAGTTCCGAAGAGCAGATGATCGGTGCCAATCAACGCCTGGACCCTATCGAGCGGCGATTGGATTTGGTAGACGAAGCGGCCTAAATCCTTCAGCAGCCGAGCTTGGTTGCCAGATCGATAAAATCGTCGGCGATCACGTCAAAATCGTGTTCGGCCTTTAAGTCTCGCGTCTTGACGGGGCCATGTTCGAGCGGCCGGCTGACAAAGGCGGTGCGATAGGCGCGACTGCGGGCTGCGACGAGGTCGCCATTATGCGCCGCCACCATCATGCACTGCTCGGGTCTGAGGTCGAGCAGCGCGGCGCTGCGGTCATATGCCTCTGGCTGCGGCTTGTAGGCGTGGGCGATCTCCGCGCCGAGGATCACATCCCATGGCAGTCCGGCGTACTTGGCCATGTTCACCATCAATGCGACATTACCGTTCGACAATGTCGCGAGGATGAATTTGCGTTTTAGACGCGTCAGACCCTCGACGCTGTCGGGCCACCCGTCGAGCCGGTGCCAGGAGCGATTGAGGTGATCGATATCGGCCTCTCCGAGACCCCTGATCTCGAATTCCTCGAGGAGATCCACCAGGTTCTCGCGATGCAGATCGTCGAGCTTTACCCAGGGCCGCTCACCCTTGCGGACCTTCTCCATCGCGGGCTGATAACGCGCCCGCCAACGGTCTGCGAAGGCATGCCAATCCTTGTCGTAACCCTTGGGGGCCAAAAAGCTCTTCGCCTCGCGGGCGATGCTGTCGCGCCAGTTCACGACAGTGCCGAACACGTCGAAAGTAAGAGCCTTCACGTCCGTCAGCGCCACTGCCTGAGTTCCCTACCCGTTATCGGAGTGCCGTGAACCTATACGCCTTCGCGGATCACGAGCGGTAGCAAAAGCATTCGGTCCCGGCGCCGAGCCCTCGAGGAAGGCGTGCATCGCCGGGGCATCCGCCGCGGAATGGGCCACGAGGGCCGGCCGTCCGGGCGCGGCCAAGACGAGGACTGGAATCGGCTCTACAACCGCATTCCTTTGCTCGGACGGCCGTGCTGTAACCGGGAGACGGTGGGGATGAGGGCGTGCCGACCTCAGGGCGAGGCGTGGCCCATAAAGATCTGTGGGATCGGTTGGCCCCAGGGTCCGCCAGTACCCTCCCCGCGCTCTAGCAAATTGGGCGGAGTATGGGCGTTCAACACATCGGTGTCAGCCCAATGCTCGTGGACGCGGCCCCACGGATCGGCCCAGTAATCGAACAGCTGGCTGCCGATCAGATGGCGGCCGATGCCCCACATATGCTGGTAGCCCTTCTTCTGCAGATGCTCGTTGCCGACCATTACATCGTCGATGTCGGCGGCTTCGTACGACAGGTGGTTGAGCCCGCTCTTGTCGCCGCGGATGCAGAAAAACGCATGATGGTCGACATAGTCGTCGCCGCGGTCGAGCCGGTTGAACGAGCCGACGATATTGCTCTTCTCGCCGGCATAGAACTCGTCTGAGCAGCGGAAGCCGAGCATTTCGCGATACCAGCCCAGGGTCTGCTCGAAGTTCTTCGTCATAATCACGAAATGGCCGAAGCGCTTGATATGCGAGGGGCCGCGCTCGACGCGGAAGAGTTCGCCCTTGCGTCGATATTTGTTGTCGCCCGAATTGACCGCGGGACGCTTGAGCGGGATCGGGTCGAGCATCTCCATCCCGCAGACGACCTCGACTTGGTATCCATCAGGATCGGTCAGGCGCACCCGCTTGCCGCCGCCCGGCTCGTCGATGTCCTCGATCTGCGAGGCGCCGTCGACCCGCGATATTTTCTCAAGATCCTCCATGCCCCCAGCATGAACGGCGATCCCCACATAACGCGGGTCGCCGAGTTCGGTGACATGGATGTGGTGCGGCGCATCGGTGCCGCGCATATAGAGCGCATTCTTGGTCCGGTCGGCGCGAACCATGCCAAAATCGGTCAGGAACTCTTCTTGCTTGTCGAGATCAGGCGAGCGCAGCCGACCATACGCGAGATCGAAGGCTTTGATAACCGGCATGACAACCTCCCAGAAGCAGCGTGTTGGGTAATACTAGGACATTTCCGGTTACCGAGCGAATCTTCGCTCGCGTCTTGCAGCGGGGCCACCTGAACCACCGCAAATTTGCCACGTTCTTGTGCGCATTTTGCCGAGCATGAGAGGTGAGCGGGGACAAGTCGCGCCGCAATTTTAAATAGAGTTTCGCTGCAGACTCGCTGCAGATGCAGCGACGATAAATTCTTAATGCTATTTATAGTTGTAGGGTGGTCACCCAAGATAAGTGCGGCGAACCTATGCTTTGGCTTTTAAATCCTTTGGGAGAAAGTGGTCGCTGGCGCAAAATGTTGCGTCGGCGTCGCCCTATAGCCAGATTTCCGACGACCATGCGAGGTCATCGGGAGAAATTTCATGAAAGCGTCGATCTGGCTCTCCCTGCTGCTGATCGTGTTTGGGTTTTGCCGCGACGTCGGCGCAGAAAGCTACCCCGACCGGCCCGTTCATATCGTGGTGCCGTTCCCGCCGAGCGGACCCGCCGGCGTGGTGGCGGAGATCATCGCCCCGGAATTGGGTGAGCGTCTTGAGCAGAAAGTCATCGTTGACCACCACAGCGGAGTCGATGGGATCGTCGGCAGCGAGTTCGTCGCCAAGGCGCCGCCCGACGGGTACACTCTGCTGCTGGCCACCAGCTCGCACGTCATACATCCCGGCACTTACGCGACGCTGCCTTTCGATACGGAGACCGCGTTCGCTCCGGTGTCGCTGCTGGTTGCCGCGCAATATCTTCTCGTCGTCAATCCGTCGCTGCCGATCGAATCCGTGGAAGAGCTGATCGCCTATGCCAAGAGCCACCCTGGCAAGCTCACCTATGCCTCGGGTGGGCTCGGCGGTCCGACCCAACTGGCGTTCGAGCTCTTTCGATTAACGGCCGGCATCAATGTCAGCCAGGCCACATATGACGGCGGCGCTGCCGCCTTGCTTGCGGTCGTTAACGGACAGGCGCAGGTGATGATTGCGCCCATTCTCGCGGCGATGCCGATGGTGCAAGACGGGCGGCTCCGGCCGCTTGCGGTCAGCGGCCGGCACGCGGATCCGGCTGTTCCCGAATTGCCGACGATTTCCGAGACGCTCCCGGGTTTTTCCGCGGTGTCATGGTTTGGGATCGTGGCGCCGGCGGGCACTCGTGCGGCAGTGATCGCGCGTCTCAACAAGGAACTCGATCACATCGTCCACGAGCCGCAGGTCGAGAAGCGTTTTGCCGCCATCGGCGGCGAGGCGATCGGCGGTCCGCCATCGACGCTGGCGTCACTCATACATGACGAAATTGCCCGCTGGCGCCGGGTCGCCAAAGAGGCCGGCATACATATCGAGTGACTAGCCGCCGCACCCCGCAAAGTTGGCCTCCCGCATCAGTTCGAGATACGGTTTGCCCACATCGGGGCCTGGTGTCAGGAGCGCCTTGGCGGCGTTCCATTCGTCCGGGCGCAGGACGACCAGCCACGCCGCCCCGTAGGGGTCCATATGCGCGAGCGCCGGCCGCTCCATAATTGCCTCGTTGCTGCGCACGATCTCGGCGGGGAAAGCGACCTTCGCCGGACCGACGAACTTTCCCGACTCGAATATGGCGCAGGCATTCCCGGCAGCGAGCCGGCGGCCTGCCCGTTTCGGCGTGACCGCGACAATGGTCCCCGCCATTGCCACGGCGACCGATGTCACACCGACCTCGACCAGCCCGTCTCCCATCTCGCGATACCAAACCTGCCGCTCGACATCATACAACAAGTCGTCGGGCAACAGGCATCCGTTGACGATCGGCATGAGCTATGCCCCCGCGTTTAATAGGTCAGGACGCGATACTCATCGCTCATCACCCGGTCGATGAGAAAGGCAGTACCGACCATCCCGGCACATTCCGGGATCAGCTCTTCCTCGCTCAGTCCGAAAAGTTCGAGATTGCCCGCGCAGGCATAGAACTTTACCCCGAGCTCATGCGCGTCCTTGATGAAATCGTAGACCGATTTGTGCGATCCGGGTTTGACCTCGATCGCGTCCGCCACGCCGAGCTGCATCAGCCGCCCGGCCGTGGCTGTACACACGACTTCGACCTCGAAATCCATGGCCGCTGCCACCGCCGCCTGAAAAAACGGCGAACCCAGCTCCTCGTGATTGCGTGGGTCGGTATTCACGAGCACGATCAAGAGCTTCTGCGGCATGGTCGCGATCATGAACGGTCGTCCGGCGAGTGACAAGACCACCGTTTGGCGATGGCTCTGAGGGTCATCGACCTCGGCTCTGTATCGGGGATCGAGTGGCTAGCGACGCCCTATGCGATTTGCGACCGGCTCACACCCCACGCCGATCCTGCGGTGGTCTTCGCCGAGCCGCTCGAACCCTGTCTCTCTGTCGGCGCTAATCAGAATATTCATCGCGACATCGACCGGCCATTTTGTCGTCGTCAGGGGATACCGATTGTCCGGCGCCACATCGGTGGTAGTGCGCTCTACATCGATCGCGACCAGCTTGTATTTCATGTCGTCACTCCGAAGAGACGCGCACCTCGGCCGGCATCTCAGCTGCTGGTCCGGCTAGGTGCAGGCTTAGCCGATACCCTGCGCGACTTCGGCATTGCCTCCGAGCTGCGTCGACCGGCAGACATTGTGGTCGGCAGGCGCAAGATCGCCGGGATCGCCGGCGCCGCGATCGGCGATAACGTGGTGGTCGGCGGCACTCTTCTCTTCGATTTCGACACTGCCACGATGACGCGTTGCCTCCGGTTTCCTTCAGAGGAATTGCGGGCCAAAGTTGCAGACTTGGGCGACCGGGGCACCACAACAATGCGGCGGGAGTTGGGAACACCTCCGACCCGCGATATCGTCAAAGCGCACCTCGTCACGCATCTCACTCGCTGGCTGGTAACAGAGCATCTGGAGCACACCGCTGCGTCGGACTAGAATTGCGCGATGGATCATGTGCTAGACGCAAGAGGGCTTTCTTGTCCCGAGCCGGTATTGCGGACGGCGAAAGCGATGCGGCGGATGAGTCCGGGCGAGACTTTGACGGTCCTTGCGACCGATCCCGTGGCGACCATAGATTTTCCCTATTACTGCCACCACGCCGGGCTTGAGTTGGTATCGACTTCACGGCAGGCACAAGTGCTGCGCTTTGCGATCCGAAAGCCGGTTGCCCCGGTGCTCCTGGTACCTGACCGGCCGATCGGTTGAGCGGAGGACCAAAAGACAGGAGCTGAGGAGTCGCTATGGTGGATTTCGCGGGCCGCCACGTAGTGGTAACCGGTGGGACGGGCGCCCTTGGCCGTGCGGTCGTCGGCTCATTGCGCAGTGCCAATGCAGTCTGTCACGTCCCGAACCTGATAGCCGCCGAACTCGACGGTTTCCCGTTTGCGACGGACGGGGGCGTGCACATCACCCGTGACGTCGATGTAGCGGATGATACCGCGGTTCGGGGTTTCTACGCCGCTCTGCCGCCGCTCTGGGCCTCCATTCACCTCGCCGGCGGCTTCGCGATGGCCCCGATTGCCGAGATTTCCGCGGCAGATTTTACGGCACAATTTCGTATGAACGCGCTCACCTGCTTCTTATGCTCGGCGGCTGCAGTCGCAGCCATTCGGGGGCGTGAGGCATCGGGTTCGGATCGCCCATCGGGAGGGCGGATCGTCAACGTCGCTGCCCGTCCAGCCATCGAGCCCCGACTCGGCGCTGGGATGACAGCCTACACCGCGTCCAAATCGGCCGTGGCGGCACTAACCCAGGCGCTTGCGCAAGAGCTGGTCGACGAGCAAATTTGGGTCAATGCGGTCGCCCCATCCATCCTCGACACTCCAGCGAACCGAGCGGCCATGCCGGAGGCTAACCATTCCCATTGGGTGTCGCCCGCCGATCTAGCGGAATTCATCACTTTTCTCGCTTCGCCGGACAATCGCGCAACTCGAGGGGCGGTGATACCGGTCTACGGCGGCTCGTAATCGTCGGCGGCGAACCTCCGGGACCCGCCACCGTCATCTGCGACGCAAACGCACTTTCAGCGAAATTTAACAAATATTTACTAGTTATAATGTTGCATCGCAGCATCGCAGACGTATGTTGTCTTGAGCGGAGGATGAGCGCGAGGTTGCGGGATGAAGCACCACCTGATCCGCCTCGACCGGATCGCCGGTGAATTGAATGCTTGGTTGCTCGCGATAGCGATCGGGCTGGGGGTGCTCGATCTGACCGTTCTGATCGCCAAATGTCTGCCGCCCCTACCTCGGCCGCCGGCCGCAGTCAGCGCGGACGATCCAGGGCGCAATACGGTACAATCTCTCGCTCCGCAGACCCGTGACGTTCGGAGTTGATCGAGCAGTTGCGGAAGAAGAGGCCGCAATACAGGTTATTGTTGGACCCATCGTGACGAGGATGGAGGATTCGCGTTCGATTTGTGGACAGCCGAAGGCGGACGTAGCCGCGGCTACTCTTATCGCCGCGTTGAAGATGCTCATTACGCCCGCAAGGTGGAGATTAGATTGGGTGCAGGGCGGCTCGTAGGTCACACAGTCGCCTGCAGCACGATGGATGAATTCGCCTTGGCGCTCGCTATGGATGCCGATACCGAAGTCGTGCGCCCTCATCTCTGATGCCTGGCCCCTGCCCGTCCGATGCGCGAACCGCGGGACACGGAAGCGCAGCGGGCCGTCGCTGACTGATCCGTGTATTTGTCTCTATTACAATTCAACCTCTATTGTCGGCGGCCGAGCATTTGACGTGGGCACCAGCCATCCCTAAATAGTGCGCTGCAGCTGGGACATAAAAATATGACAGAGAGCACGGTCGAAAACGAGGAACGCCGGATCGTCGTCACCGACAATGCTGCCCGTCGGATCGCATTCTTGAAGGCGCAGGAGAACGCCGGAAACGCGTTTTTGCGGATCGCGGTCTCCGGTGGGGGATGTTCAGGATTTCAGTACGGGCTCTCATTCGACGATCACCGGAACGAGGACGATGTCGTCTTCGAGCGGGATGGCGTCGGCATCATCGTGGATGGTGTCTCGCTCGACCTATTAAATGGTGCCGAAGTGGACTTTGTGGAGGACCTGATGGGTGCGTCCTTCCAGATCCGCAATCCTAATGCTGCCTCGTCCTGCGGCTGCGGCAACTCCTTTTCTATTGCTTGAACTGCTCTCCACACCCTCGTGAAGATCGCCAGCTGGAATGTCAACTCCGTCAAGGCACGCCTCCCGCACCTTCTCGCCTTCTTGGAAGATGCGCAACCTGACGTCTTGTGCCTCCAGGAAACCAAGTGCCTCGCTCGGGATTTCCCGACACTCGAAGTCAAGGGCCTCGGTTATCACGTCGAGGCGATCGGCCAGCGCGCCTATAATGGGGTGGCGTTGCTGTCCAAACGCCCGGCGGAGCAGCTTGTCACCGGCTTGCTAGGCAACGGCGAAGACCAGCAGCCGCGCTACATCGAGGCCGCGTTTGGCGAAGTTCGGGTTTCCTCGGTCTATCTGCCGAATGGAAATCCGGTCGGCACCGATAAGTTCTCCTACAAGCTTGCCTGGATGGAGCGGCTGATCGACCAGGCCCGAGAACTATTGCGCCGTGAGATCCCGTTTGTTCTGGCCGGGGATTATAATATCTGTCCGACCGACGATGATGTTTACGACCCCGTAGCGTTTCGTGACGATGCCCTGTGCCGGTTCGAGGCGCGATCGCGGTTTCGCGCTCTCCTTTACCTAGGGCTGACTGACGCCTACCGCGTCTTTCATCGCGAGCCGCACCGCTATACTTTTTGGGACTACCAAGCCGGGCGCTGGCACCGCGACGAAGGGTTGCGCATCGACCATTTGCTGCTGTCGCCGCAAGCGGCCGACAAAATTGTTGCCTGCAACATCGATAAGAAGCCGCGAGCGAAAGAGCGCTCCTCCGACCACACTCCCGTCTGGTGCGAACTGGCTGTCTAGTCTATCTGTGGTGCAATAACCGTTCCGCCGCGGCTGCGAGCGCACCTCTTCGCTCGTTGACCTGCGCCATTGGTACAAGCACCAGAGCACGGTCACCGGGATGGAGCGCCTCAAAATCGCGCGCAATTTCGAACTTGTTTCCGCGGGACACGGCAATCGGAATGGCATTCGGCGGCAGCTGCCGGAGATGATCATTGGCGATCTCTCCAATCGCAAACTCCTGACCGCCGAACGCGACGCGGCCGCGCGATCCGAGAGACCGCGACAAGCCGACGAAGGCGGGAGCGGCGAGGGCGGCGGCCGAATAGGTCGTTTGGAAGTCGAAGTGCCGCGCGATGGATTCGGCAAAGCTCGCCTCGGCGATGCGCAGCACGATCGGCAACGTCGGGTTGCGTGCTCGGGCGCCAAGCGCGATCTCAAGGTTCAGCGTATCGACATTGGTGAGGGCAATCAGGCCATGTGCGGCACTGAGGTTGCAGAGATCGAGGGTCGTATCGCGACTCGCATCTCCGGTCAGCAGATCGAATTGCTGCTCACGGGCTCTTTCGACAACGGTCGTGTCCGGAACGAGTTCGACGACCACGAGCCGCCTGCCGAGAGCGAGGAGCAGGTCGATGACCCCGGTGCCGATGCTCCCCGCGCCGCAAATTACTATGTGGCCGCGGCGATGCACGGGCCGCAAGCCTTGCAGCGTAACCCAATGTATACGTGTCAGCAGAGAGGCGCCGAACGCAATAAATAGCCCGGTCAATGTGATGCCGGACAGCATCAATAGCATCGCTGCGATAATTTCGAAAGGCTTGCTCCGGTCGGGAGTCAGGTCGCCATAGCCGGTCGTCGTCATTGTCGCGACAACGAAGTAGACGGCATCGAGCCATGCGCCGCCAAAGACGGCGTGAAAGTACCACGTGCCAGCAAGAAACACGACCAGTGTTATCCCGGCAAGCCGGGTAAGGATCGGGTTCAACCGCGGCGGATGATCTCGTCGGCGGCGCAGCAGCAACCGCACCCTTCGGCGGAGTTCAGGGAGCTCCCGGGATGCCAATCGAGGAAGTGCACTACCCTGCAGAGTGGCAATCGCACCGTACACCACCAGTTCCGCCTTTTCTGCGAGGATCGCGTCTTGAGGAAGATCGGTACCGCCATCGACCGCGATGATGCGTACGCCCAACACCTGTTCGGCCTGCGCGACGGTATCTCCGACTACCCCGCACTCTTTTGCAATTCGGGTAGCAAATCCGGTGAGCGGTCCGTCAGGCTCGGGAAACTGCAGCCCGCGGAAACAGTCCGGGTCGACTGCGGCCGCGGCATAAGTCGCCGCCGAATGCCACGCAAGCGACAGGACCGAGGAGTTGGGGAGGTTCTGCTCGATCTTGTGGGCGAGTGTTCGGTTGAATTGCCGTAATACGATGCGGATACGCGGGTTGGCATCGCGTGCGAGCAATGCAGCGTGTAAATTGAGCTGGTCGTCAGGCGACAGAGCGAGAATCGTAATCGCGTGTCGCACTCCGGCTCGGTCCAACCCCTCGCTGCTGTCGGGGCGGGCGGCGGCAATAAAGACGGCCCCAATATTCTCCACTGAATGCGCGAAGTCAGGATCCCGTCGCCAAAGCACAACTACGCGATGGCCCTCTCGGCTACAGAGCTCCTGGGCCGTGGTGAGTGCGATTGCCCCGCCGCCGACGACGATCATCACTGGATCGTCTGGGTCTGACACGTCAGAGCCCTCTCAGCCCTCGCAGTCGAGAGGGTCCGGTGGATACCGGTGCCTGGTACCTCCCCCGTCTTCGATCACCCACTCCTTAGATGCATCCTCCAGAGTAGCCGCGCAGGGCGCGATTGGCACTTTTCCGTAGCCGCCCGGAATGTCGAGTACGTAAGTTGGCTGACACAGTCCGGAGACCCGGCCGCGCAGCGAACGAACGAGACGCTGTCCGGAAGCGATCCCCGTGCGGAAGTGCGCCGTGCCGCGGGCAAGATCGGCATGATGAAGATAATACGGCTTAACCCTCATTGCGACGAGGCGCCGGAACAGGGTCTCCAGTACGGCCGTGTCGTCATTAACACCACGCAACAGGACCGTCTGCGATAATAGCGGGATCCCAGCCCGGCTCAATCTCAACACTGCCTGCCGCACTTGCTCGGTTAATTCGTGCGGATGGTTCGTGTGTATCACCACATAGAGCGCCTTCTCCGAGTTGAGCGCCTCCACGAGCGCTTCACTCACCCGCCTCGGATCAACCACGGGCACCCGAGTGTGAAAGCGCAAGACCCCTAGGTGGGCAATCTGGTCAAGGATTCGGACGATCTGCTCGACACGACGCGGTGCAAGCAGAAACGGGTCACCTCCGGTGACGATCACTTCCCAGATTTGTGGCCTTTCTTGGATGTAGTCAAAAGCGCGCCCTAATGAGTTGTCATCCAGCATTGCCTCTTTCTTGCCCACAATCTCTCGGCGGAAGCAAAAGCGACAATAAACCGGGCACAGCAAAGTCGGTTTCAGCAGTACTCGGTCAGGATAGCGATGAACGATGCCGGGCAGCGGCGACCACCGCTCGTCGCCGATCGGGTCCGGGCGCTCATGGGCGCCCGCGTCGAGTTCCGCCTTGCGAGGCACAAATTGCGCCGCAATGGGATCCCTGTCATCGGCCGGATCGATCAGCTCCGCCACATCCGCTGTCACAGCTACGGCGAAGTGCTCGGCCACTCTTTGGATCTCTTCGAGCTGTCCCGGTTCTACCAGCCCCGCGGAGACGAAATCTCCCGCGCCGAGAATCCTTGCTCCGGTCATCAGCCTGCTGTCAGCCGGTCATAAGCCGCCCTCAGACGATCACGGTCACGGATCGTGTCCTCTTGACGTTCGCGCTGCGCTTCGACGACCTCGGGCTTCGCCTTGGCGAGGAAGTTCGGATTGGCCAGCTTTGCTGCTATCTTTGCCAGCTCGGCATCCAGCTTACCAATCTCTTTCCCGAGTCTTTCCTTCTCTTTGGGAAGGTCGACGACTTTGCCGAGCCTCAAAATCAAAGTGATCCCGTCCACCACGGCCTGGACACAATCGGGCGGGGGCGAGTCAACCAACTCGAAAGTATCCACCCGAGCAAGGCGCAGAAAATTCTCTTTGTCGCGTTCGATCCTTCGCGCTGCGAACGGTTCCGCGTCCTTCATCAAGAGGGGCACCCTGGCGGCCGGCGGAACGTTCAGCTCGGCCCGGAGTGCTCGGATCGCTGAAATCGCTCGCACCACCCACTCCATTGCCTCCGAAGCGCTCGGGTCGAGGGGTTCGGTTGCGATATCCGGCCATTTGGCGGTTATCAGCATCCCCCGGTCTTCGCCATGCAGCTGCTCCCACACCTCCTCAGTAATGAACGGCATAATGGGGTGGAGCAGGTGGAGGATGCGGCTTAGAACCCACGCTGTTGTAGCTTGCGTCTCGCTACGGGCGCTCGCATCCGTGCCCTGTAGGATCGGCTTGGTGAACTCGAGATACCAATCGCAAAAAGTGCCCCATACGAAGTGGTATAGTCGGCTCGCCGCCTCGTCGAAACGGTAGGTATCGAGAGCTTCGGTGACCTGGCCGACGCAACCAGCCACTGCCGTGACAATCCAGCGGTTGACGGTCAACCGGCAGCCAGCGGGGACAAAGTCGGCGGCGAGCGCGCAATCGTTCATTTGAACATAGCGCGCTGCGTTCCAAAGCTTGGTTCCGAAATTCCGATAGCCTTCGACCCTGCTTTCGGAAAGCTTTATGTCGCGGCCGGGTGCCGCGAGCGCTGCCAAGGTGAAGCGCAGCGCATCGCAGCCATAGCGGTCAATCAATTCCAAAGGATCGATGATGTTGCCGCGCGATTTCGACATTTTTTGGCCACGGGCGTCCCGCACCAAGGCATGGATGTAGACGGTGCGGAACGGCACGTCGCCCGTGAAATGGAGGCCCATCATCATCATCCGGGCGACCCAGAAGAAGATGATGTCGAAGCCTGTGACGAGGATGTCGGTCGGATAGTACCGCGCCAGCTCGCGGGTCCGCTCGGGCCAGCCCAGTGTTGAAAACGGCCACAGGGCCGAAGAAAACCAGGTGTCGAGGACATCCGTGTCTTGGACCAGCTCGATCTTCTCGCCGTACCTTTCGGTGGCTTCCCGGCGCGCTTCTTCCTCGCTCTCGGCAACGAAAACGGCTCCGTCAGGCCCATACCAAGCGGGTATTCGATGCCCCCACCAGAGTTGCCGCGAGATGCACCACGGCTGGATGTTCCGCACCCATTCGAAGAACGTGTTCTCCCATTGGCGCGGCACAAAGCGCGTGCGCCCATCCTCGACCGCGCTGATCGCCGGCGCGGCCAATACGCGGGCGTCGCAATACCATTGATCGGTCAGCCAGGGCTCGATCACGACGCCCGACCGGTCGTGGTGCGGCACCATCGAGATGTGGTCTTCGACCTTGTCGAGGAGGCCGGCAGCGGCGAGGTCGGCAATCACCCTCTCGCGCGCCGCAAAGCGGTCGAGCCCGCGATATGCCTCGGGAATTTCCTCAACCGTCGCCTTTCCTATGATGCCGTCTTCGTCGGAATGAGTTACGTTTCCGATCGAAGCGCGATGTCCCCATGAGAAATTGTCAAATACGCTAGATTTAATTCTGGCGTCCTCATCGAAAATGTTGATGAGCCGCAGATTATGCCGCCGGCCGACCTCGAAATCGCTGAAGTCGTGCGCCGGCGTAATCTTGACCGCGCCGCTTCCAACCTCAAGGTCTGCATATTCATCGGCGACGATCGGGATCAGCCTTCCGACCACTGGTAGGCGTGCCGATTTGCCAACCAAGTCGGCATAACGGGGATCCTCGGGATGCACTGCGACACCGGTGTCGCCGAGCATGGTTTCCGGACGGGTCGTCGCGACGACGACAAACCGACCTGGCATCCCCTCGACGGGGTAGCGGAGATGCCACAGCGAACCCTTGGTCTCGCGGTTGTCGACCTCGAGGTCAGAGATCACGGTGTGCATCGCCGGGTCCCAATTGACCAGTCGCTTGTCGCGATAGATCAGGCCCTCGCGATAAAGCTGCACAAACACGCGGCGAACCGCCGCCGCCAGCCCCGGATCCATCGTGAAGCGTTCGCGGCTCCAATCGGGCGAGGCACCGAGCCGGCGGAGCTGGCGGGTGATGGTGCCGCCCGACTCCTCTTTCCACTGCCAAACACGTGCAACGAACTGCTCGCGGCCGAGCTCGCGCTTTGACAGACCCGCCTCGGCCAAGTGGTCGCCGACCACGATTTCGGTTGCGATTCCGGCGTGATCGGTGCCGGGTTGCCACAGTACATCGCGGCCCCGCATTCGTTGGTAGCGCACCAGCACATCTTGCAGAATATGGTTTAGCGCATGCCCCGTATGCAGAATACCGGTCACGTTCGGCGGTGGCATCATGATCGAGTACGGCAGCTTGTCGCTGTCGGGGTCGGCGGCAAATGCGTCCGAACGCTCCCACAGCGCGTAGCGTCGCGCCTCCATGGCAGCGGGCTGATAGGTCTTTTCTAGCATTACTCAACTATCCGAAACTCGGGCTTGAACACAGCTTCCGTACTGCCGCAAAAGCCGCTGCCGCTGACGGCGCTCGACGAAACAAGTTAGATCAGCCCCGCCTCACCAACAACGCGGGTGATCTCCTCTCGGACCAGTCGCTCGACTATCCCGGGAAGGTTTTCGTCCAGCCAGGTCTGCAGCAGTGGCCGCAGCAAATCGCGTACGATGTCCTCGAGAGTGCGTTCGGCACCTCCGAGCGGGAGCTCCCCTTCCCTGCGACGTTCGCGAGGCAGCGCGCCGAGCTGAGCAAAAGCGGCGGCGGCCGCTCCTGAAGTCGCTGATGAAAGAATCCGCTCGCGACCGATTTCCGGCCTCACATTCCCCCCGGCCTCCGCCCCCGGGGCCCCCGCCTCGACCAGTTTGTCCGGATCGACCATTGGGGCGTCCACAGGAGGTGAGCTTCCGGCCGATGCAGCACTAGGATTACTCGCCAACGGGGTTAGCCGTCTAACGGACCCGTCCTCGTCGACCGCCTCAGTCAATTCGAGAATGTCGTCCCTCTGTGTCGCGACGGCTCGTTCAGCTTCATTCGGCTTCTTGTCCTCGGTAATGATGCGGCTGATCGAAGCGATGATTTCTTCCATCGACGGTTCCGGGGGGGGGTTAGCATTTTCCGGCATCGAGCCACCGCTAAGCTGCAATATCGTTCTAAAACTAGGCAAGCCGAGCGGGATTTGCCAGCGGAACCGCCCTATCGTGTCCACCTCACTCGGAAAGCCCGCCGCGGAACCCGATCCACTTGGCTTTAACCTCCTTGTAGTGTCGCTCCATGTCGTAAAGCTTGACGGGGAGGTTGAGCTCCGGCGCAATCAGCCGCCCGGTCGCCGCGGCCAAGTTGAACTCTGCAAGAGCCGCGTCGTGCTGCGCGGTGACGAGCTGGGACTGTGTCGTGAGCAGCTGCTGGTTTTGGATCAGAACGTCGAGCACGGTACGGGTACCGACGAGTGCCTCCTGCTGCACCCCCTCGAGGGCGATCTGAGCGGCTCGCACCGCCGCCGCGAATGAGGAGATGCTGGCGCGCCCCGCCTGCAGGGTCGACCAGAACTGGGTGGCTGTCTGCACCGCCGCCCGGCGTGCGTCGTCGACTTGGCTGCGTCGCTGCCCGACAGTCTGCTCGGCTTGCCGTGTCTGCGAATAGATGGCGCCGCCTTCGTAAAGCGGCATCGTGAGTTGCGCGGTGACCTGCGCGGAGTTGGTCAGCGCACCCTTGAAGGTGACCGACTGATCATAGGTGCGGGCGAGAGCGCCGACAACCGAGACCTGCGGCAGCAACTGGCCGCGAACGACATCGATGTTGTCACGTGCGGCAAGCTCGGCGAAAGTTGCCGATATCACACTGAAATTGCTGTTGGCGGCAAGGCTCAACGCCTCTTCGCGTGTAGCGGGCAGCGCCGGACGCTCACGCGGCAACATGAGCCTTCCAGGCGGATGACCGACGGCTCGGACGTATTCGGCCCGGCTTATCTCGAGTACTCCCAGCTGATTGACCAAGGTGCCCTGGGCTTGCGCCAGCGAGGATTCGGCCTGCGCTACGTCGGTACGGGTGACTTCGCCGACACGGAAACGGTCCTGGGTAGCCTCGAGCTGTTTGCGCAGGACTTCGACGTTGTTGCGTTGGACCTCGACCAGGGCCTGGTCGCGAACCACGTCGAGGTAAGCCATGGCGACGGCCTGGAAGACCGTCGTCTCGACCGCCAAGGTCTGCGCCCGCGTCGACTCCACGGTGTTGATCGCTTGGCGGGTCTGCGCCTCGGTCCGCCCGCCGCGGTATATCGGTTGGGTCGCCTGAAATTGAAGCAAGTTTGGCCTGGTGATCTCGTGAGCCACCGATCGGGTTGTGCCGACCGCGAGCTCGGCCGCCGTAGGTGGTCTCTCCAGAGAAGTTGTCGCGATTCCAACTTGCCCGGTGAAAGCAACCGTCGGTCGCCAGAACGACAGTGCTTGTGGCACTTGCTCGTCGGTCGCTCGCAACAAGGCGCGTTGCGCGAGAAGCTGCGGATTGGTGTTGTAAGCCTCGGCAAGAGCATCGGTAAGTGTCTGAGCCCGCGTCGCCGCCGTTGTCAAAGCAATGGCAAGCCCGCCAAGCAATGCGAGATTCGTGATTCGTGACAAGATGCGGCGAGCGGCGGGCCATTCGCGGGCCGAATAGAGGCAGATCGGATCAGGGCACCGGCTTTCGGGCATTGTCCTCCGCTCCTGATCGGGGTGTCAGCAGAACTCGAATGCGGGCTTCGGTGCAAAGCCCGGCAACATGGGCGTGGAGGCACCGAATATAACGCGACGCGCAAGCACTGCGCCAGTCCGTGTCGCGAGGGTCGCGCGGCCGACCCCGTTTGTCGGTCTCACGACCGCCAAAAGCCGGCCGCTCTCGGCGAGCTGTGCGGTGATTTCGGCGGGTATCTCGGCGATCGCTCCGCCGAACAGGATCACTTCGTAAGGGGCACGCGGCCGATATCCGGCGTGGAATGGACCTTCGACGACGGTGACCGACGCGATAGCGTGCTCGACAAGAGCAGCGCGCGCATACCGCGCCAACTCAGTATCCTCTTCGAGAGCAAAAACATTTCGCGCGAGCATCGCGGTCAGAGCCGCTTCGTATCCCGTTCCGGCTCCGACAACCAGTACCGTATCCGTGCGGACAAACGCTGCTGCCTGCAGAAGCCTGGCCGCTATCATGGGTTCCATTAGGTAGCGCCCGCCGCCGAGCGGCAAATCCTCATCGATGTAGGCGACGGGGCGGAGGTGCTCGGGTACAAAAAGCTCGCGCCTTATGCTGGCGAAGGCGCCGAGCACCCGATCGTCGGTGACCTTGTTAGTTCGGAGTTGGCTCTCGATCATGTGAGAGCGGGCAAGTTCAAATGGAGTCATCAAGCATCCCGTTCGAGGCGGGCGGTTTATATCTCGCGCGGCAAGGGCTCACAATCGAAGGAGCGGGCCCGGTCAGCACGAAAGGCGCTCGATCTCCTGTACGCCGGGCAGCCGAGAGAGCAGCTGCGCCGCGCTGAGGCCCCAGATTGGGTGCCGCCAGTCAGGCGCGATTTCGGCGATCGGAGCCAAAACAAAGCGACGTTGATGCAGCTTCGGGTGAGGCAGAACGAGAGAGCAGGTGTCCATCACTTGACCCTGATAATCGAGAATATCGAGATCGAGCACGCGTGCCGCGTTGGCTTCGCGGCGAACACGTCCAAACCGTGTTTCAATGGTTTGTAAAAACGTTAGGAGGTCATTCGGGTCGAGATCAGTCGCTAAAGAGATAACCGCATTGATAAACCAGGGCTGGTCCGAGCGCGGCACCGGCTCGGTACGATACCATCCAGAGCGGGTTAGGATCCGGATGTGCTTGTCTTTCAGGGCTGCAAGCGCGGCGGAAAGTGTCTCGCGTGGCGGACCAAACTGAGCGCTTTCAAGATTTCCGCCGATCCCCGCCAGAATCATTGGGTTTCCTCGCCACGGCGGCCGCTTGACCCGGAATGCGCGGTGTAAGACACTTGTGCTACATTATCGAATGCCAAGGAGCATTTTGTCAGATGATTTTCTACCCGGAAGAACGACTCGCCATATTCATTGATGGAGCCAACCTCTATTCAGCCGCTCGGGGTCTGGCATTCGACATAGACTATAGACGGTTGCTCGAATTGTTTAGCGCCAAGGGACGGCTGATCCGGGCGTTCTATTATACCGCTTTGGTTGAAGATCAAGAGTACTCGCCGATCAGACCGCTTGTCGATTGGCTAGATTACAATGGTTACGCGATGGTCACGAAGCCGACCAAAGAATTTACCGACGCGATGGGGCGGCGGAGAATCAAGGGCAATATGGATATCGAGCTGGCCATCGACATGCTGGAGATGGCCTCGCACATCGACCACGCGATCCTGTTCTCGGGTGACGGGGATTTTCGAAGGCTCGTGGAGGCGGTGCAGCGCAAGGGCGTTCGCGTCTCAGTGGTTTCCACGATCCGCTCGTCACCGCCGATGGTTTCCGACGACCTGCGTCGCCAGGCGGACAATTTCATCGAGCTCCAGGATCTCGCGCCGAGCATCATGCGCAATCATCACGTGCGAGAAGACATTCACCGGGCACGTACCGAACCGGTCGAAGAGGCGTGACCGCTCTTGCCGCGGTGTTGCCGCCGCGGGATTGCTGTCTCTGCCCGCGCCTGGCGGCTTTCCGGGAGGCTCAGGGCAAAGCCCATCCGGGATGGTTCAACGCTCCGGTGCCGCCCTTCGGCGATTTGCAGGCCGAATTGCTGATCGTCGGACTCGCACCCGGTTTGCGAGGAGCGAACAGAACCGGACGCCCGTTCACCGGCGATTATGCCGGTGCGCTCCTGTATGAGACCTTGAGTAAATTCGGCTTTTCCGAGGGCAGCTATGACTCGCGTCCGGACGACGGGCTCAAACTACGACGAGTACGTATCACCAATGCCGTGCGCTGCGTTCCGCCGCTCAACAAGCCCGAGCAGAGCGAAATCGCCAGCTGCAGCCGGTTTCTCGTCGCCGAGATCAACGCAATGCCTCGGCTCAGCTCAATCCTCGCTCTCGGGGCCATCGCTCACCATGCCGTGCTCGCCGCCCTTCGACTCCGCCGTGCGCTCTTCCCGTTCGAGCACGGCCGGCTGCATTCCTTGCCTTGCGGCCTGATGCTTGCCGACAGCTATCATTGCTCCCGGCTCAACACGAACACGGGAAAGCTCAGTTCTGCGATGTTCGAAGCGGTTTTTGCCGCTCTGTCCAGCCGTCTCGACGTCGCGCAAACGGAAGCTCTTCGATCCTAGGCGTTCCGCTCCCGCAGGATGCGGGCTCGGCTGCGCTGCCAGTCCCGTTGCTTCTCCGCCTGGCGCTTATCCGCTTTGCGTTTGCCTCGGGCGAGCCCGAGTTCCACTTTGGCGCGACCGCGCTCGTTGAAGTAGATCGAGAGCGGCACTACCGTTATGCCATCGCGGCGAATCGCACCCAGCAACCGGTTCATCTGCTTGCGGTGTAGGAGCAGCTTTCGCGGCCGCCGCGGCTGATGATTGAAATGGGCGGAGGCGGAATATTCCGGGATGTTGGCGTTGACGAGGTAAAGCTCCCCCGCGCTCTCATCCGCATAAGCTTCGGCGATGCTCGCCTGCCCTTGTCGCAGCACCTTCACTTCTGTGCCCTGCAAGACGACACCCGCCTCCAAAGTGTCCTCGATGAAGTAATCATGGCGTGCGCGCCGATTCTGCGCGACATATCGGTCGGCCGCCCGCATCAGTTGAGGAGGCCAGCGCTCCGCATCGCAGTTTGCACCTTCTCCCGTGTCTCCGGCATGATTGCCCAAAGCGGCTGCCGCACCTCGGCAGTACAGCGTCCCAACAGCGATGCAGCATATTTGACCGGAGCCGGACTGGTTTCGGCGAAGAGCGCATCGTGCAGCAGAATCAGGCGCTGATTGATCTCGCGCACCGAGCCGACATCGCCGCGCTGCCACGCCTCGTGTAATTCCGCGCAAAGCCGCGGTGCGACATTGGCGGTGACGGAGATGCAGCCGTCGCCACCCTGGGCAAGATAAGCAACCGCGGTGGCGTCCTCTCCGGACAGAAGACAGAAGCCCGCGCCTATATCGACCCGCATGCGCAGCGGCCGAGCGAGATCGTTGGTCGCGTCCTTGACCCCGACAATGTTGGGCAGTCTGGCGAGACGGGCCATCGTCGCGTTCGTCATATCGACCGATGAGCGGCCCGGGATGTTGTAGATGACGATCGGCAGATCGACGCTGTCGTGGATTGTCCTGAAATGCTGATAGAGGCCCTCCTGCGTCGGTTTGTTGTAATAGGGGCATACTATTAGGGCGGCATCGGCGCCCGCCTTTTTGGCCTGCCGGGTCAACGCGATCGTGTGCTCGGTCGAATTCGTGCCGGTTCCGGCGATCACCGGGACTCGCCTGGCCTTGGCGACCTCGACGCACAGACTGACGAGCCGGCTTTGCTCGTCATCGGCGAGCGCCGGCGATTCCCCCGTCGTCCCGCACGGCACCAAGCCGTGCGTTCCTTGGTCGATTTGCCACGCGACATGCTCCTGAAATGCGCCCTCGTCCAGTTCGTGGTCGCGAAATGGCGTGATCAGCGCAACAAGCGATCCCTTGAACATTGCTTCCTCCGGGCCTGCGGCATTTCCTGCTGACGATAGCCCTCGCGGTCAGCGGCTTCAACAGCGCCGGAACGATCCGTCCAAACGATCCGCCCATACCAGCGCCCTCCGACGGATTCGGCGTCGCACTTGTCGCGGTGACAGAAAAACCGTAAGAAGAATATTGCCTCATCTTTGATTCAAGCCGAGGAGCCGTCGTCCCTTGCCGCCATTCGTCTGCGGATTGCTGCTTATTGTCTTAATCATATCAGGACTTGGTCTTCCAGCGGCTGGCGCCCAGACACTTCCGGCGGCCGATCTGGAAACGATACGCACGGCGCTCGCAGCGGCGCAAAGCGGCGACTGGGCCCGCGCTTACGCCCAGGCATCCACGATAACCGACTCGCTGCCGGACAAGATGTTGCGTTGGATGGACTACGCCCGTCCGGGCGCTCCCGGTCGCTTTCCCGATATCGCAGAGTTTATCGAGACCAACCCGGACTGGCCGGCCCAGAAGGCCCTGCGTAAACATGCCGAGGAGGCCCTGGCTGCCGAAGCGGACGCCGTCGCTGCCGAGTGGTTCAAACGCTATCCTCCGGTGAGCCCCATCGGCAAGGTCCGCGAAGCCGAAATGAAGATGAATTCCGGCGATCTCGAGGGCGGTGTCGCGGCGCTGCGGACCGCCTGGATCGCCTGCGACTTCGGTCTTCTCGACGAAAAGAATTTTCTTTCTCGCCACTCCGCCTCGCTTCGATCCGAGGACCATGTAAAGCGGATCGACCGGCTGTTGTGGGATGGCCAAACCGGGGCCGCGCGCCGCATGCTGGGACTGGTGCCCCCCGGCTACGGCCTGGTGGCCGAGGCACGTATGGCGCTCGCCGCGCAAGCGGCGAAGACAGAAGCATTGGTCGCGCGGGTTCCGGCGCAGCTGCGTTCGGATCCGGGGCTCGTCTTCGAGCAGTTGCGTTGGCGCCGAAAAAAGGACATGACCGATACGGCAGTCCGAATGCTGCTCGCCCAACCCAACGATCTCGTTCGTCCGGGGGCATGGTGGGCGGAACGGCAAGCCATCGCCCGGCGAGTTCTCGCCGGCGGCAACGCCGAACTTGCCTATCGACTGGTCGAGCAACACGGGCTGATCGAAGGCAATACGTTTTCCGAAGCCGAATTCCTGTTGGGTTATATTGCGCTGCGCTACATGAAGCAGCCAGCGCTGGCTTTCGAGCACTTTTCGCGCATCCTGACGCAAGTCTCGACCCCATATGCCAAGTCGCGAGCCGGGTATTGGGGGGGCCGTGCCGCCGAGGCGCAAGGCAAAACCGAGCTCGCGGCGAAATGGTACGCCGCCGGGGCCGACAACATGGCCACCTTCTATGGACAGCTCGCGGCCCATGAGCTCGGACACGACGCGCCGCCGCGTCCGACACCAGAGCCCGTCCCCGACGCGGCGGCGCTGGCTCAATTCGATGGTGACGAAGTGGTTCGCGCCGCCCGGATTTTCTTCGACCTCGGCGATGCAGCGCACGGCAAGACGTTCCTCATTCACCTGGCCGACAAGGCCAGGACGCCGGAAAAATTTGCTATGCTCGCGAGCCTGGCCGAGGCCACCGGGCGCATCGACCTCGCCATCGCAGTAGCCAAGCGAGCGATCGACGCGGGAACCCCGCTGATGATCCACGGCTATCCCGTTACATCCATACCGGATGGTGGCATGCCGGAACCTTCGCTGCTTTTCGCGATCATTCGGCAGGAGAGTGCATTCGAGCGCGACGCCGTCAGTCGGGTGGGGGCGCGGGGACTGATGCAGCTGATGCCGACAACCGCGAACGCCATCGCCAACGAGATGCAACTGCCGTTTTCGGCAGACCGGTTGACCGCCGACGGGAGCTACAACGTCCTCCTCGGACGCACTTATTTGGAGATGCTGATCAACGATTTCGGGGGGTCTTACGCGCTGGCGATCGCTTCCTACAACGCCGGTCCGCGCCGGGTGCGGCAGTGGGTGCACGATTACGGCGATCCGCGCGGCGGCAATATCGACATGGTCGACTGGATCGAGATGATCCCGATCAACGAGACGCGAAACTACGTTCAACGCGTCCTCGAAAATCTGCAGATCTACCGGGGCCAGGTAGGCAGAGAGTCGGCTTTCTCGCTCGCCAGCGACCTTGCCCGTTGAAAACCGGCGACGGTGCCGCGCGTTTGCCGGTACACGGCCGGCGCTGATAGAACCTTCACGATCTGTGGACCCAAGGAGGTTCCCATGCCGGAGAGAGCATTGTTTATTAATACGGCCTATGGCGCCTATCTTCATCGCGAGCGGCCGGGAGATGACGAAGAGCTCACCCGCGTCGGGCCGGGCACGCCCTGCGGCGAATATCTGCGGCGTTTCTGGCAGCCCGTCATCCCGTCCGAAGAGTTGCGCAATCTGCCGCGCCGCCTGCGCATGCTGGGCGAGGATCTTGTGGCTTTCCGCGACCGCAGCGGCGCAGTGGGCCTCCTCGAGCTTCATTGTCCGCACCGCGGCACCTCGCTCGAATTCGGGCTCATTTCGGATAAGGGAATCCGTTGCTGCTATCACGGCTGGCTGTTCGACGTCGACGGCACGATTCTCGAAACACCCGGAGAGCCGCCCGACAGCACACTGAAGGACCGGCTATTCCACGGCGCCTACCCAGTGCGCGAATACGGAGGCCTCGTTTTTGCGTATCTGGGGCCACCGGACAAACAGCCCGATTTTCCGATCCTCGATACCTATGACCTCCCCGGCTATCGGATGATCGCCCGCACACCGACGGTATGGGAGTGTAACTGGCTGCAGGTCAAAGAAAACAGCATGGACCCGGCGCATCTCGCCTTCCTCCATACGCTGCCCGGCAGCCAGGGGTTCACCGAGGATCTGGGCGCGCTCGGCGAATGGGATTGGATGGAGACCCCGGTCGGCATGGTCTATATTGACACCCGCCGGCAGGGTGACCGGATCTGGGTTCGCGTCGCCGACTTCATTCCGCCCAACATCCACCAGTTTCCGCCGAATGCCGACCCGATGGCTAAGCGCAGGGTAATCAACCGCCCGGCTGCGACGACCTGGGCGGTTCCGATCGACGATACCCATACCATGCAGATCGGCTTCTACCGCGCGCCGGAAGGCCAGGAACCGCGGCGCGGTGCGGGTTTCGGGCAGGATGCGAGCCGGCCTTACGAAGACCGGCAGCTGGTCCCCGGCGATTACGATGCGCAAGTGAGCATCCATGGCGGCATCTCTCGGCATGGTCTCGAACACCTCGCCTCGACGGACCGCGGGGTGACGATGATGCGCAACATGCTCCGGCGGGCTATCCGGGCCGTTCGAGACGGCGGCGACCCGCCGCATCTCGGTGCGCGGAACGGCGAGGCGATTTCGACCTTTGCGCATGACCGGGTGGTGCCGGGCATTCCCCCTGCGGCCACTCGGGAAGAAGACAGCCGGCTCTTGCGCAAAGTCGCGCGAGACGTCGTTAGCGGTATGGTCAGGGCCGGTTCCTGAGAGGTCTCGAGGACTGTCTCCCTCTCCGCCCTTGGGGGCGGAGAGGGGCAGTTTCCCCGGGGGATGCCGAGCTGATCACCGCATCTCCGCCTGCATCCGCTGACGGCGCAGCGCGCGGCCCGGGCGCTCGCCGGTGGCTCTGCCTTCGGTCCAGACCGGCCGGCCGTTGACGAAGACATGCTCGATGCCGGCGGCGGGGGTGGTCGGCGCTTCGAAGGTCGCGCGATCGGCAATGGTCTGAGGGTCAAACACGGTGACATCGGCGTAGGCGCCGGCGACCAGGGCGCCGCGGCCGGCGAGCCCGAACCGGGCAGCGGAGAGGCCGGTCATCCGGCGTATGGCTTCCTCGAGAGAAAAGAGGCCGAGGTCGCGGCTGTAATGCCCCAGCATGCGCGGGAAGGCGCCCCACAAGCGCGGGTGCGGGTGCGAATCGTGCGGCAGCCCGTCCGAGCCGATCATCGTGTGCTCGAAGCGCAGCACCCGCTGCACATCGGCCTCGTCCATCGTCCAATAGACCGCGCCCGCCGGCTGCAACCGATCGACGGCCTCCTTCTCGCTGACGCCCCAATCGGCGGCGATCGCCGAGAGCTCACGGCCGGCCTGTTCGGGCGCGCTTTTCGACCAGGTCACGAGCACCTTCAACGCTCGCTGGGTCTGCGCTGCGCTCAGCACGGTAGAAGAAGCGATATACGGATAGGCGTCGAGGCCGACCTCCTGAGACCCGATGGCTGCCGCGATCACCGGCAAGGTCTGCGCGGTGCGCCCGAAATTCTCGCGACCAATCGTCTTGTGGTGCGAGATCACGACCGGGACACCCGCCGCGCGCCCGGCGGCAAAGCTTTCTTCCAGGCTGTCGAGGACGGCGCCGCCCTCGTTGCGCATATGCGTCGTATAAAGCGCCCCGGCTGGGCGCAGCAGCCGGGCCAGAGCCTCGATCTCCTCGGGGGGCGCGCCCGCGGCGGGCGCGTAGGCGAGCCCGCTCGACATGCCGACCGCGCCGGCGTCAAGCGCCTCCTGCAGCCGCGCGCCCATCTGCGCCAGCTCGGCGTCGCGGGCCGGCCGGTCGAGCGCGCTCATCGCGCCGACCCGCAATGTCGAATGGCCGACGAGACAGGCCGCGTTGAGCGCCGCCGGCGATTTGTCGAGGGCATCGAAATAATCGGCGAAGCGCCGGTAACGGTAATCGGCCGTGTCGCCGATCAGGTCGAGGGGCGGCGGTGGCGCCTCCTCGAGCAACAGCGGCGCGAGGCTGATCCCGCAATTTCCGGTGACGACCGTCGTGACGCCCTGACTCGCCTTGGCCGCCATCTCTGGGGTCGCGAAGAGCGCCCGATCGTCATGGGTGTGCACGTCGATAAAGCCCGGCGCGACGATCTTGCCGGTGACGTCCAGTTCGCGCGCGCCCTCAACCCTGCCGACCGACCCGACGGCGGCTATGCGGCCGCCGGTAATCCCGACATCGGTTTGCCGGCGCCGCCGACCGCTGCCGTCGATCACCTCGCCGCCGCGCAAGATCCAATCGGTCATTCGAGCCCTCGCTGTGTCGGTCGGCCGTCTCCGTCGATCGGGGCGGCCGGTTTGCCCGAGAAGTTCATGCCCTGCAAGAGCCCTTTCGCGACAAGCACCAGGCGAGCAGTTCCGCCAGCGAGGCCGAGGCGAAATCGGGCGTGTGCCCATCCCGGAAACGCCGGGCGATGTCGCCGATCTTCGTTGCGAACTCGCCCGCCAGACCGTCATCGTCGCTCGTCGCCCACTCCTCTTCGACGCGCAACACTTCGAATCTCTCGGGTTCGGCCATATCGGCCGCGCAGCCCGGCCGGAGAGCGGCAGCACAGGCCGGGTCGATGCCCGCCTCTGCCAGCCCGTTGCGGACGACTGCTCGAACGATGCTCCAGGCCCTCAGCGCGCAATCGTCGAGGCCGTCGGTCGAGGCGAGCCGCGTATTTTGCGCCTTCAGGCGCGCCAGCCGCGTGTCATACACGCGCTGCATAGGCTTCCTCCAGCTCGCGCAGCCGCCTTTCGAAATCGCTGGTTTCGACCGCTCGGACGAAGATCTCGACCACTCGGGCCAGTTCCGCTGCGTCACCGGGCGTGATCATACCCTTTCCGGCCGCCGTCGTGATCGCGGCCATCGTTGCGGCGAGATCGGCTGCGCCGCGCACCGCGGGCAGATTGAGTTTGACCGGCCGCGCGCGGCGCGGCGGAATGATGCGCTCGAGGCAAAGGCGAAGCGCCGACGCTTCCCCTCGAGCGCGAGCTCTACGGCCCTCCTAGCCAGCGCCTCGGCTTCGCCGTCGAGAAATTGCTCGGCAGCTTCAGTCGCCTTGTTGCGCACTCCCGTTCGCCGCCCCTTTGGATTGCCCGACTGGCCCTTCCGGAACCGGCCATTCGCGTCCCGCCTCACCTGTTCCTGCACGCAATCTACAGGCATTAACTTTTCCCTCGCGTCCATCGCACCCACTCCCAAACATCGTTTGAGCCGCAGCATGCCATGCAAATATGGCAATTTTATCGTTGCTGTTTGTGGTGGCCCGGCGGAACGAGCCAACGAGATGCAAAACCAATACCGCGATCATCGCGGCCGGGCCGGTCACGACGGCGACGGTCTCCGCATGGCCCGATCTGATTGTGGGTCTCGGCATTTTTGCGCTAAATCTCGACGCGTCGCGCCAGGTCTGTGAGGCCGCCCGCGACGAGCGGTGCGTAGCCTTCGCCGAACCTTAGCCGGCCGCTGCATTCCGATGCCTAAAGACGCTTCCTTGGGGGAACACAATGATGCGTGGTATTTGGAGAGGTATTGCTCTGACGTCGTTATGGGTGTGCCGGGCACGGCTTATGCACATGAATTTGTCGCCAAGCCAGCAGCAATGACTGTTCAGGCCGGCGCCGAGCTGCAAGTTAGCGGTCTGTCCACTCACGTTTTCCTCGCCAGCCAGGAGCTGGAAGCCCCGAAAGACGTGAAGGTGGGTTATTTCGCAGACGGCAAGCGTACCGACATAGCGGTGGAGCCAAACGACAAGACACTGGCCTATGATGGCACCCTGACCGCTCCCTCCAGTGCCACCTTCATCGTTACGGGCGCCCGCCTTCCGCAAATCTGGGCAACGACCCCCGAAGGGCTGAAACAAGTGATGAGGAGGGCCGCAGGCGCCTCCAATCCTTATTAAATCGAGAAGTTCTCCAAAGCATTGGTCAACGTCACGCCGGCCGACAACGGCTTTTCCGCGGTGATCGGCGATGCGCTGGAAATCGTGCCTGTGACAAATCCGGCGACGGTCAGGCCCGGCGACGAATTGACCGTCAGGGTCCTGTTCAAGGGCCAACCCCTGACCACCAACGTCTATGCGACCTATGACGGCTTTTCGAAAGAGGAAAACACCTACGCCTATTATACCGAGGGCCACAAGGACGGAACGGCCAAGGTGAAGATTACGCAACCTGGCATCTGGATGGTGCGCGTGCAGCATACGGCACCGGAGCGCGGAGAAGATTACGACCGCTATGTTGCCCGCGCGGTGCTGCTATTCGAAGTGAAGTGAGCGCGGAGCCGCTGCTGGCCGTGTCGGTTGCGCCCAGCCCGAGATCGCAGCATGGTGGCGCGGCAAACGGAACGAATTCGAGGGGAACATGTCTCGCCTGCTCGCCACGATTGCCGCGCTGCTGATCGCAGCGACGGCGCATGCACACACTGGTGTCGGGGATACAAACGGCCTCGTTCACGGCTTCTCGCACCCGATCAGCGGCATCGACCATATCTTGGCGATGGTCGCAGTCGGCATATTCGCGGCGCATCTCAGCGGCCGCGCCCTATGGCTTGTGCCCCTGTCCTTCGTATCGCTTATGGCTGTCGGCGGCGCGTTCGGCATGGCGGGGCTTGATTTGCCCTTTGTAGAGATCGGCATTGGTCTTTCCGTTGTCGTTTTCGGGCTCGCCGTCGCCCTGGGCGTCCACATGCCGACTGCGGCGGCGATGATGCTGGTCGGGTTCTTGGCGACTTTCCACGGGCATGCCCATGGTGCGGAGATGCCGCAATCTGCCTCCGGTCTCACTTATGGGGTCGGGTTCGTGCTGGCCACGGCAGTGCTACACGCTTGCGGGATCGGCATCGGCCTCTTGACCGGCCGGATAGGCGACGCTTACGGCTATCGAGTCCTGCGGGTGACGGGAAGCGCCATGGCGTTGGCAGGCGTCGCGATTTTAACCGGCTACCTATGATCGGCTGTGTCGGCAAAGTTTGCATTTTTGTGTGCGGTCAGTCGCATGCCCGGCCAGTCTCGAACGGTGGTCATACAGCCATCCTCGCGGTCGCGCCGCATCCTTCTCGAACTGAGGACTGGGCACGCCTTTCAATCGCACCGGTCACCTCGCCCCGCTTGTGGCGCTTGTGGGGAGAGGGAGCATTCGGCTCCGGACGTCACGCGGATCCGCTGGTGCAAAGACGTGTGGAATCCTGATCGGCCCGACGCCTAACGGATTCCACGATGACTGATCTGAGCGGCTCTCTGAGGCCGGTGGACCACCTCACGGCCGATGTGCTGACCGACGACGTCAGCGACAATTATGTCAGCAAGACATTGTTCGCAGTGTCCGAGTTCGCCAATGTCGTGCGCGCCGGGGCGCAGACGCTCTCCGGCGAAGTGCTGCTGTGCGGCAATCTCGGCTACGGCCTGCGGCTAGTGTCGCAGAGCGGCGGCGTGCGCCACACCCTGCTGTTCGACACCGGACCGGAAGCAGGAATTTTCATACGCAACTGCACCAATCTCGGAATCCGGATGGGCGAGATCGAGTGCATTGCCGTCAGCCACGGGCATTGGGACCACATGGCGGCATTGCCGGCCGCTGTCGACGCGATTGTGCAGCAGGGCGGGCGGGTTACGGTTCATGTCAATCCGGACATGTTCAACGAGCGCGCCATCCGGCTCAGTAGCGGCTCGGTCATTCCTGTTGCAAAGGTCCCTTTGCCGGCCGAACTGGAGCAGCGCGGCGCCGCTGTCGTGAACAGTCCCGAAGAACGGCTGCTGCTCGATGCGCATTTCTACTACAGTGGCGAGATCCCACGGGTCAGCACCTTTGAAAAGGGCAGGCTCGATCACCTCCGCCGATCTGGACCCGACGCACCGTGGCAGCCCGACCCGTTGCTGATGGACGAGCGCATGCTCGTGGCTCATGTTCGCAATCTAGGGCTGATCGTCTTTAGCGCCTGCTCGCATGCCGGCATCGTCAATTTCTGCACGCAAGTGCGTAACCTGTTCCCGACCGTCCCGATCCATGGCGTGATGGGAGGACTGCATCTGGGCGGTGTGATGGAGGCTATCATCCCGCAGACTGTGGAGGGTTTGCGGCCCTTCGATATCGGATACATCATCACCGGTCACTGTACGGGCTGGCGGGCGTTGCACGCTCTCGCCAATGCATTCGGCGATGGAGTCAGCCAGTCGGCGGTCGGCACAACCTATACTTTTGCCGCCGATGAGTGACAGTAACGCCCGGGACCGGCTGCCGGTCACCGTTATCGCCGGCTTTCTCGGCAGCGGCAAGACCACGCTGCTGAATCATATCCTGTCGAACCGGCAGGGGCTCAAGATCGCCGTCATCGTCAACGAGATCGGGGCGGTCGGTATCGACGGCGAACTGGTCATCGCCGCCGACGACAGCATGGTCGAGCTGGCCAATGGCTGCATCTGCTGCTCGATCAACAACGACCTCGTCGATGCCGTCTTCCGCGTGTTGCAGCGCGCCGAAAATATCGACTACCTCGTCGTCGAATGCAGCGGGCTCGCAGACCCATTGCCGATCGTGCTTACTTTTTTGCGTTCGGAATTTCGCGACCTGGTCCGCGTCGATTCGATCGTCACGGTCGCCGACGCCGAGAATTTCAGCCTCGATCTCTTTGCGAGCATCGCCGCACAGAACCAATTGCGCTATGCCGATACGATTCTGCTCAACAAGTGTGACCTAGCGGATGCCGCTCGGCTGCAAGCAATAGAGGAAAAAATCCGTGAGGTGAGACAAGGTGCGCGAATTGCGCACGCCAGCTATTGCCGGGTCCCGTTGGCGCTGATCCTGAGTGTCGGCCTGTTCCAATCGGCTCGAATTTCTGCCGATTCCTCGGATCATGCGCATATCGTCGAGGACGGCTACGAGACCCTGTCATTCGAGAGCGAACAGCCTCTTTCGGCCGACAGATTTCAGCAATTCCTCGAGGGGCTGCCAGAGAATGTCTTCCGTGGCAAAGGCTTGCTGTGGATCAAGGACAGCGACAAGCGTTGGATATTCCACTTGGTCGGCCAAAGGTTCACGCTCGACGAGAGCCAGTGGGTCGCGGGCGAGAACAATCGGCTAGTGCTGGTCGGCCGCAACATCGATCGGGTGGAGCTGCGGCGTCAGTTGGAAGCATGTCTTAGCGAGCATTCGCGGCCAGCGGAGATTTGCGCAGGAAATTGAAGTCGCAGCCGCGGTCCGCTTGCAGGATTTCGCGGCGGTAGAGGAGGGCGTAGCCGCGCTCGGGAACCGGCGGCGGGGGCGCCGGGCGGCGCGCCAGTTCCTCCGGCTCGACCAGCAAATCGAGGCGGCGCTCGGCAACCGAGAGGCGGATCCGGTCGCCGTTCCGCACCTTCGCCAAAGGCCCGCCGCTCGCCGCATCCGGGGTCACGTGCAACACAATCGAGCCATAGGCGGTGCCGCTCATCCGCGCGTCCGAGATACGCACCATGTCCTTGACGCCGGCGCGCGCCAATTTGCCCGGGATCGGCAGATACCCGGCCTCGGGCATGCCCGAGGCGGAGAGCGGCCCGGCATTCTGCAGCACCAGGAAATCGTCCGGCGTCGCATCGAGCGCGGGATCGTCGATGCGCGCCGAGAGGTCCTCGAGCGAGGTGAACACGACGGCACGCCCTTCCTTCTCGAACAGTTTCGGGTCGGCCGCCGAGCGCTTGAAGATCGCGCCCTTTGGCGCCAATGAGCCGAACAGCGCGACGAGCCCGCCCTTTGGCTGCAGTGGATCGTTCAGCGGCTTGACGACGCTGCGGTCGACGGGACCGGCCGGCGCGGCTAGGCGCTGTGCCAGGCTCTCGCCGGCGACCGTCATGCAATCGAGGTGCAGCAGCGGCTTCAGTTCGCGGAGTACGGCACCGATGCCGCCGGCGGCGAAGAGATCCTCCATGTAGTGCGGGCCGGTCGGTTTGAGGTCGACGAGAACCGGCGTCGTCTCGCTGATCTCGTTGAGCCGGCGGAGGTCGATGTCGACGCCGGCGCGTCCGGCGATCGCCGTCAGATGCAACACCGCATTGGTGGATCCGCCGATCGCCATCAGCACGCGAAGCGCATTCTCGATCGATTGCGGCGTGACGATGCGGTCTGGGGTCAGACGATCGGCGGCGAGCCGCATCGCCGCGCGGCCGGTCGCCTCGGCGGCGCGCAGCCGGTCCGCATGCACGGCAGGGATCGCCGCGCCGCCTGGCAGGATCATGCCGAGCGCCTCGGCAATCGAGGCCATCGTGCTCGCCGTGCCCATCACCGCACAGGTTCCGGCGGTGGTCGCGAGGTTGCCTTCGATCTCGCTGATCTCGTCGCGATCGATCTTGCCGGCACGGTATTTGGCCCAGAAGCGGCGGCAATCCGTGCAGGCGCCGAGCCGCTCGCCATGCCAACGCGCCGTCATCATGGGTCCTGCCACCAGCTGGATTGCGGGCCGGTTGGCCGAGACCACCCCCATCAGCTGGGCCGGGACGGTCTTGTCGCAGCCGCCGACCAGCACGACCGCATCCATCGGCTGGGCCCGGATCATCTCCTCCGTGTCCATTGCCATCAGATTGCGGAACATCAGGCTGGTGGGGCTGAGAAATACTTCGCCGAGCGAGATTGTCGGGAATGTGAGCGGCAGCCCGCCCGCGGCCAGCACGCCGCGCTTGACCGCCTCGATCAGCTCGGGGAAGTGCCGATGACAATTGTTGAAGCCGGAAAACGTGTCGGCGATGCCGATGACCGGGCGCGCCAGAAGATCAGTCGAATACCCCATCGAGCGGGCAAAGGAGCGCCGGAGATAAAGGGCAAAATCGGGATCGCCGTAGTTGGTCAGGCCGCGCGCCAAGCCGACCGCTTCGGTCATCGTGTCCTCTCGGGTTTATGTTGCCGCCGCGTCAGGTCGATTCCGGCTGCGGCATCAACTTCGAGCAAGCCGCTAGAAGGCCGGCAAGACCCACCGCAAACCAGATCGCCGTCTCGCCGATCCGATTGTAGAGTAGGCCGCCAATTGCCGCTCCGGCAATAATTCCGACCCAGGGCGAGGCTTGCGCCAGCCAATCCCACCCGGTCGATGCCCGGATCAGCAGATTGCCGAGACCCTGGCCGAACCGTACCAGCACGCCGGTGACGAAGGTCACGCTGACCGGGGTGTGCCCGGCTCGGTGCATCGATGCGTTCAGGGCACCCATCGCGAACGTCATTGGCTCGGGGGCCGACCGCAGCGCGCCTGAGATCGCCAGCAAGATCCCGACGCCGACCAGCACCCAGGTCATATGCCGCCCTCCCGTAAGGTCGGCAAGCATCTGGCCCGCAGCCGCCCCGAGCACGAAAAACGCGACGAGCTCGGCGATCCTTCCCGCCTCTGGCAGATTGCCCCGGCCGAGCGCGATGGCGAGCTGCGTGCTGTTGCCGCTCATGAAGGAAACGAAAAGGCCGCTGAGATGCTGGTACCCGATCGCGTCGACCATACCGGCGAGCGCCGCCAGCAGTGCCGCCACGACGAGCAGGAACCCCTCCCGCACGAAATGGCCGTTGCCGTTCGTCCTCCTGCCGGCGGATTCCGCCGATTCAGTCATGCGTCCGAGAACCCCTCGTATCTACCGGTGTTAGCGCTCTGCAGGGTATCACGAGGGCTGATGGATGCACGTTGCCGAGCTGATGCTGCGGGACCCTACGCTTATCGCGGCTGAAGACAGTGTGCAAAGCGCCGCGCAAGCCATCGCCGATATCGACAGTCGGTTCATATTCGTCGGCGCCGAGGATCGCGTCCTCGGCGTGCTGACCGTTGGAGACATGCTCATTAGGGTCGTTGCTGCCGGTCTCGATCCCGGCAGCACGGCGGTTTCGCAGATTATGTCCTCTTCGCTATTCACCTGCACCGAGGAGGAAAACGCAGAAAGCGTGGCGCAGCGAATGGCGGAGCATCACATTGAGCAGATGCCGGTGCTCGATTCCGAAGAACGTCTGGTCGGAGTGATCACGCGCCACGCCGCCCAAACCCGGTCGACTGCCGATAAGGCTCGGTGAGCCGCGACCAAATCGTTACGCTCGCCGTCCTGGGCGGCATGATCGTCCTGTTCCTTTGGGACAGGATACGTTACGACCTTGTTGCTTTACTGGCGCTGCTCGCCGCCGTGCTCGGCGGCGTCGTCAAGGCCGAGCATGCCTTCTCCGGGTTTTCCAACCCTGTCGTGCCACTGATTGCCGGTGCGCTGGTCGTCAGCGCAGCAATTGCCCGGTCGGGCGCGGTGGAGGTCCTGGTCCGCTGGCTGACCCCGCTGTTACGGTCGTCCTCCCTGCAGGTCGGGGTTCTGGTCGCGTGCGTCGCGGCGCTTTCGGCGTTTGTGAAGAATGTCGGAGCGCTGGCGATCTTTATGCCCGTAGCCTTCCAGGTCGCCAGGCGGAACGACCGATCGCCTTCGGAATTTCTGATGCCGCTCAGCTTTGCTTCGCTGCTCGGCGGGTCAATGACCTTGATCGGCACCTCACCGAATATGTTGACGGCGACCGTCCGAGAAGAGCTCGAAGGCGGACCCTTTCACATGTTCGATTTCTTTCCGGTGGCCTTTGGCACCGCGCTCTGCGGAGTGCTGTTCCTGAGTTTCGGCTGGCGGCTGATACCGCGTGGACGGCGCTCCGCGGCAGCAGACGCGGCGTTCAAGATCGAGGACTACACGAGCGAGCTCAAGGTCGGGTCAGGCTCGCCATTCGCCGGCCGAAGGGTATCCGAGCTGGAGGATGCGGCGGGCGGCGATGTCGCTATTGTCGCGATCGTTCGAGACGAATACCGCAGGTATGTCCCGGGGGGAAGCTGGGCGGTGCTTCCGAACGACCTGCTCGTGGTCGAGGCAGACCCCCAGGCGCTCGAGCAGTTCATTGCGGACGGCAGGCTTGAGGTTGTCGGCAGCAAGGAGCTGCCCGAGGCGTCGGAAGGAGCCGAACCCGAGCGCGCCGAAGCAAAACACGACGCCGCTCTCGTACCCGCCGAATTGGACCCGAACCGGCTCGCCACCGTCGAGGCTGTGGTCACCGCCGATTCGGCGCTGATCGGTCGTTCTGCCGCTGATCTCCATCTGCGCGAACGATATGGCGTCAACATCCTGGCTATCGGCCGCCGCGGCCGGCAAACGGCGGTCCGGCTCCGCCGCCTCAAATTCCAACACGGCGATGCGATCGTGTTCCAGGGACACCGGGCCGCGATATACGAGACGCTGGCCGGTCTCGGCTGTCTGCCGCTCGCCGAGCGTCAATTGCGGCTCGGTCGCCGCCGCCAACTGGTATTACCGGTCACGATCCTTGGTTTGGCGATGGCCGCGGCGGCTTTCCGACTGGTTCCGGCGGAGATCGCCTTTGTCGCCGCGGCGCTCGCGATTGCTCTTCTCGGCCTGCTCAGCCTGACCGAGCTCTATGCCGCCGTCGAGTGGCCGATCCTCGTAATGATCGGCGCGCTGATCCCGATCGGGGAGGCGGTGAAAAACACCGGCACGACGGAATTGCTGGCCGGCCTGATTTCGGGATTGGCGGCCCATTTGCCCGCCTACGGCATCCTTGCGGCAGTCCTGGTGGTGACGATGCTCGTAACGCCGATCCTGCATCATGCCGCCGCCGTCCTGGTCATGGGGCCGATCGCGGCCGAGCTCGCCCAAAACTTGGGGTACAAGATCGATCCGTTCCTTATCGCGGTGGCGCTCGGGGCAGGATCAGATTTCCTGTCGCCGGTCGGCCATCAATCAAACACTCTTGTCATGGGACCCGGAGGATACCACTTCGCGGATTACTGGAAGCTCGGGCTGCCGCTGTCACTGCTCGTTGTCGGGATCGGCGTGCCTCTGATCCTTCTATTCTGGCCTCTGCGTTGAGGAGTGGGAATTAACCGGCGCTTATCGCGTTGATGGATATGGAGCGGGCGACGACCAGCACGTCGGAGGACTACTTACACGGGTGAGAATCATGGCGAAACCGAAGAGAGGGCGCTCGACCGCCGCGATCGACGATCATGTCGGAAGCCGGATCCGGGAACGGCGCATCATGCTGGGCTTGACCCAGCAACAGCTCGCCGAGATGATCGGCGTGACATATCAGCAGGCGCATAAATACGAGCGCGGCATCAATCGCGTCTCCGCGGGGAGGCTATTCGAGATCGCTCGCGCGTTGAGCGCACCCATCACCTATTTTTACGAAGGCATCGGCGAGGAAAGCCCGCGGCAAATCACGCCTCATCAGCGGATGCTGCTCGAGATCGCCCGCAACTTCGCCGAAATCAGAAACGAGAAGCATCAAGAAGCCGTAAGCCAGCTCGCGCGCGCCTTGGCGAGCCGCTGATCGCGATACGGCCTATCGCGGTCAGCTTCTCGGCAGCGGAAACTCGTCGAGATAACGCAGGTAATCCTCCTCTACATCGACCTTCATTGTCTCGAGCAAACGCACGAGCCCGTTGTAAAACGCAATCGTAACCATCAGGTCGGTAAGCCGCTCGTCATCGAGTTCCTGCCGTAATGCGGCAAAAGTGTTGTCGGAAACGGACAATTCGGTCGTCATCTCGCGGGCGGCGCGCAACACCGTCTTGACGAGAGAATCGAGCCCGGTGGGCCGACCGGCGGTATCATCGGCGACAGCCCTTATTTCGTCGTCGGTGAGCCCGATCTCGCGGCCGATCCTGACGTGGTGGGAGTATCCCCAGGCCGAGCGCGTCAGATAGCTCACCTGCAGAATGGCGAGTTCGCGTAGCCGCGGATCGAGGCGGCTGCCGTCGCGGATATACCTTGCCAAGGTGTTGAGGCTCCGCGCGGCGCGCGGGCTGTGGGCGAGAACCCGGTACAAATTGAGGTTCCGCGCCAGAAGGTCCTGGTGCTCGGGCAAGAGATCGGATCTGTCGAGATAAGGCAGGCGCGCCATCTTGGGGTTTCCTCCCGGTTTTCACTCGGGTGCCCGGGCGGGTCCGACGAGAGTGGCTCCGCCGTCGACGACCAGGGTTTGCCCGGTAATGTAGCGCGCCTCGGCCGACAGAAGAAAGCGGACAGCGTAGCCGATGTCCCAGCCCGTTCCCTCTATGCCGAGCACCGAGGCCCGGCATCGCGCTTCCCGTCCCGCCGGACTCATCTGCCGCGAATAGACCATCGGCGTGTAGACCGGGCCCGGCGCGACGCAATTGACCCGGATCCCGTCCGGGCCGTGGTCGACGGCCATGGCCCGTGTCAGCGCGATCACCGCGCCTTTCGATGTCGAATAGGGGGTCAGGCCGCGCGGCCGCAGGGCGGAGATCGAGGAAACATTGACGATGGCTCCGCCGCCCGCCGTCTCTTTCATTGCCAGGATCGCATAGCGCGATGCAATGAACATGCTCTCGACATTGACCTGCATGACCCGGCGCCACTGCTCCGGAGCGACCTCAGTCACTCTGCCGGGACCGCTGATCCCGACATTATTATCGAGGCAGTCGAGCCGGCCGAAACGCCCGACCGCCTCGGCGACCATCGCGCTTGCTTGCCGCTCGTCTGTGACATCGGCGACGAAGGGAGCCGCGGCCCCACCCTCGGCCTCGATCATCGCCACAGTGCGCGCCGCGCGCTCACGATCGAGATCGACGACGAGGACCTTTGCTCCGGCGCGCGCGAGCAAGATCGCCGCCGCCCGGCCATTGCCGATCCCGTCATCCGCTGCTCCGCCGCCAGTGACGATCGCCACCTTGCCGGCGAGCCCGAAATCCTCGCGCTCGGTCATCGCACCCTTCCCCGGATCATCGCCAGCTGCCCCTCACCCTACCGCTGCGCGGACCCCGCCCTCTCCCCGCTTGGGGGAGAGGGCGGGGTGAGGGGCAACCCTCCAGCGCTTATTCAGGCGTTGCCGCGCTGCTCGCGCCAGAGGCCGAGCTTCTCCTGCACCGGCCGATCGGAGTAGCTGAACAGCACGGCTTCGTGCTCGGCGCGGTGACTCACCGGCAGCCAGCTCGGCGCGACGAAGATATCGCGCGGCTGCCAGCGGAAGACCCGGTCGCCGACCCGGCTCTTGCCCCAACCCTCGACCGCGACATAGACGGTCCCGTCGGTCGAACGATAGGGACCGGTCGAGAAACCCTTCGGCAGCAGCTGGATGAAGGTGCCGATCGTCGGCATTGCGTAATCGCCGCTCGCCGGATTGACGTAGCGCATCTTGTAGCCGTGATAGGGGTCGGCGTCTCCGTTGCGGCTCAAGCTTTCGAGCGCTTCGCGGGTGCGCGCATAGGGATAGTTGAACACCGGCGAGGTCTTTACTTCGGGCTTCCAGTCGACCGGCATCAGGTTGTTGCCGAATCGGGCGGCGCTGTCGCCCTCCGGCCGCGTCACCGCCTGCACCTCGGCAGGCGCCTGCTCGGCAAAGCTCGCGCTCAATAACTTGACGATCTGTATATCGAGCCCGTCGAGCCAAACCATCGGCTCGTCAGTGTCGTTGCCGTGATCGTGCCACGTCCAGGACGGGGTGATGACGAAATCGCCCGGCTGCATTGCCGTGCGCTCGCCGTCGACGGCGGTGTAGGCGCCGTGACCCTCGATGATGAACCGCAGAGCCGATTGGGTGTGGCGATGGGCCGGTGCGACTTCGCCGGGCAGGATCAGCTGCAATCCGGCGAACAGCGAGCCGGTAATCGTGGCCTGGCCCTTCAATCCCGGGTTTTCGAGGATCAGAACGCGGCGCTGGGCTTCCTGCGCCGTGATCAGCCCGCCGGCCTGCATCAGATGAGACCGGATCTCCTCGTAGCGCCACAGCGCGGGGACACACGACGTGGTCGGCTCGGGCGTCACAAGCGAATGCAACTGCTCCCAAAGGGGCGCCAGGTTGGCCGGAGCGATCCGCTCGTAAAAGGCCTGGCGTTCGGCGGTTGCCATGGCTCACGCCGCCATCGAGCGCGGCCGCTCGCCGAGCGTGAAGCCGAGCTTGGCGAGATCGGCCACCAGCGCCGAGGATTGCGCCGGGTCGAGCGGGACGAGCGGTGGGCGGACCGCCGCCCAGTCGGGATCGTTGTGGAAATGCGCGACGATGCGCTTCAGCGCCGGGACCATCG
>Ga0126381_100000633_pt1 | contig 38795 bp, 28 predicted proteins | sample PanSoiMetPlot_28_FD_96465 | JGI IMG/M metagenome (GOLD analysis project Ga0126381, IMG submission 96465) | Tropical forest soil microbial communities from Panama - MetaG Plot_28 | ecosystem: Environmental > Terrestrial > Soil > Tropical forest > Bulk soil | place: Panama | collected 2016-02-17 | reverse complement strand
TAGCCCATGGTCTTTTTTCCTTCGATACGAAATGGCTCCTTCAACGTCGAAATATCGAACCAGCCATTTTTCTCTTTCTGCTCCGCCACCATCCGTCCGCAATCGGAAATCAATCCGTCGACCAGCGTCACATTCGCGCCATACATTTTAGCTTCCACATAGTTCGCGAACGGCACATCCCTGGGCATGAAGATATTCGCTTCGATTCCCGCCGCAGCCGCGTACGCCGCCAGCGCTCCCGCCGCATTTCCCGCCGACGGCACCGCCAATTTTTTCAGCCCGTAGTGCTTGGCCATCGTCACCGCCAACGCCAGCCCTCGCGCTTTAAAGCTTCCCGTGGGATTCGCGCCCTCTTCCTTCACCACCACACTCGGATATCGCTTGCTTCCAATCGCCGGCGTCCATCCTTCCCCCAGTGTCACCGGCTCCGCCTCCGGCAATACCGACCGATACCTCCACATCCCCGCCCAGCCGTCCGCCGCTCCATCGCGTGCGATCTGCTCGCGATGCTGCAATCCGCACAGCCCGTTTAATTTATATCGAACATAAAACGCACCGGCGCACGTCGGGCAAACCGTCTGCGGCGTTGCCGCGGAAACCGTAGCCTTACACCGCGAGCACTCGAAACATCTTATTTTTGGCATAACTTGACGATACCAGCCGACTGAACCACCGGCAACTCGCCCCGAAATGACCTGCGCCGGCTCTTTTGGTTTTTTCCATTTTCCTCTTTGCAGTGGGTGCCGCATGCTTCGATGCTAAGGGTGCGGTTCTTTCTTGAATCTTGTAACGGCCGCCTGGCGAGGCCTGCGTCGTTCCCAGCCCTGCCCTTCTGCTTGTCTTCGCCGACCCGTTCTCAGCTATGATGTCGGTTCTCGTTCAGCGCGTCGCGAGGCACGTTTGCCGACAAACGGTTCAGGGCAATTCAGAATTCTGCTCACCGCAGGACTTCTCCTGTTCGCCGCAGGCTGCCTGCTCTTGATTCCCTTCCCCGCACACAAATCGCTCGTCCTCCTTCGCTGTCTGGCGCTAGCAGTCCTGGCCATCGCTGGCCTCCGAAATCGTTCTCTCACCTTCTGGATTTTCTTGGCCATGCTAACCGGACTCGAATTAGGCCTCGACGCCCCGCGTTTCGCTTCTCAACTCCAATTTCTCAGCGACATCTTCCTCCGTCTCATCAAAGTCATTGTCGCTCCACTGATCCTCGGCACGCTGATCACCGGCATCGCCGCTCACGGCGATCTCCGCAAAGTCGGCCGCATCGGCTGGAAAAGTCTGGTTTATTTCGAATTCGTCACCACTATCGCTCTCTTCCTTGGAGTCTTCGCCATCAATCTCAGTAAAGCAGGCGAAGGTCTGGTCATGCCCGCAAACCCTTCCGCTCAAGCTGTTGCAAACGCCGCTCCGCTCCGCTGGACCGATTTCATACTGCACATTTTCCCGGAAAACATCGTGCAATCCGTCGCGGAAAACCAAATCCTTCAGGTTGCCGTCTTCTCGATTCTTTTCGCCATCGCTCTTACCCGGGTTCCCGAACCGCTGCAAAGACCCATCCTCAATTTCGCCGAATCCCTCACCCAAGTCATGTTCCGCTTCACCAACCTGGTCATGCACTACGCGCCAATCGGTGTGGGCGCCGCGATGGCTTACACTGTCGGTCACATGGGCATCACTGTTCTTCTCCCACTCGGCAAACTGCTGCTTACGGCCTACGGCGCCTTCCTCACCTTTCTGCTTTTGGTCCTTCTTCCGATTGCTTTGCTGACCCGTATTCCGCTTCGCCGATTTCTCGCCGCGGTCTCCGAACCCGCGACCATTGCGTTTGCCACCAGCACTTCCGAAGCCGCTCTTCCGCGGGCCATGGAATGCATGGAAATCTTTGGTGTTCCTCGCCGCATCGTTGCCTTCGTCATTCCCGCTGGCTACAGTTTCAATCTCGACGGATCGACGCTGTATCTGGCGCTGGCTTCTGTGTTCGTCGCGCAAGCTGCAGGAATTCACATGTCCTGGTGGCAGCAATTCTTCATGGTCCTCACCCTAATGCTCACCAGCAAAGGCATCGCCGGCGTGCCGCGCGCCACACTCGTGGTGCTTCTCGCGACTTCTTCTGTTCTTCACCTTCCCACTGAACCGATCTCCGTCATCCTCGGAGTGGATGCCCTCATCGACATGGCGCGCACCTCGGTGAACGTCACCGGCAACTGCCTCGCCAGCGCGGTCATCGCCCGTTGGGAAAACGAACTCACTGGGCCCGAAGCCTAGTCTTGGCTGTCTAGTTGCCATCATCGTCACGCATTTTCTGCCGCGGTGATCGCTGTGCTCGTCTCTCTGCAACTCCTCCTTTTTCCGCAGTTCCGCTCTGCCCGGCGTTCGAAGTTTACTTGCACTTTCACTCAAATATCGCGATGCTTATTCCTTCGCCTCAAAACTGCGCCGATGATCGCGAAAAACCTTCCCTCAGTCGTTCGAAGCTCGCTCTGGCTGGCGCATCTCTGCGCTTTGTTGCTCTTTCTTTCCGCGGCGTCTGCGTTTTGCGCTGACGACATCAATAAAATCTCTCCCATCGGGTATGTCACTGATCTCGCTGGCGTCATTCCATCCGCTACTCGCCAGCGGTTGGAAACTCTTTGCAAGGAAGTGGAACAAAAAACCGGCGCGCAAATGGCCATCGTCACCGTGCGATCTCTTGATGATCGTGCGGCGGAAGACTACGCAGTGGATTTATTCAAGCATCTCGGCGTTGGCGCAAAAAAAGCCGACACCGGCGTGCTTCTCCTAGTCGCTCCCAACGACCGCAAATACCGCATCGAAGTCGGCTACGGACTCGAACCGATCATCAACGACGCGCGCGCGGGCGATGCTGGCCGCGCCATGGTTCCGTTCCTGCGCCAGAATGATTATGGTTCCGCGATCGAAATTGCCACCTGGCAACTTGCGAAATATATTGCCGACGACAAGGGTGTCGCACTTTCCGGCCAGCCTCTCGCTCGCCGGGTCGCTACGCCCTCTCGCCAAAATCCATCGCCGATCAGTTTTTTTTGGATTCTCTTCGTTCTATTCATTCTCGTTCAAATCTTTCGTTCGGCCGCCGGAAGCGCAGTGGGACGCCGTGGCGGCAGTGGTTGCATGAATGGTTGCTGGTGGATTCTTCCGTTTCTGATGAGTGGAGGCGGTGGCAGAGGCAGTGGTTGGGGAGACGGCGGCGGAAGCAGTTGGGGTGGCGGGGGAGGATTCGGCGGTGGGGGCGGAGGGTTTGGCGGGTTCGGCGGCGGCTCGAGCGGAGGCGGCGGAGCGTCCGGAAGTTGGTAAGATACGCGTGATCGCTTTTGCGCGAAAACATGCGTAAGCGAGGATGGAATGCTGGTACGAGAAGAAAAACTAACGGAGTTCGTACGCAGGCTGCAGGAAGCCGCAGGAGAAAATCTGCAATCGATTGTTTTGTTTGGTTCGGCGGCGCGCGGAGATTTTCATGCGCACAAATCGGATTTGAATTTGCTCTGCGTGCTCAAATCCGCGCGAGCCGCTGAGTTGTTGCGTATCGCTTCGGTTGTGCACTGGTGGAGCGGGCAGCTGCGTGAGCCGCCTCCGCGAATCTTCACTCACGAAGAATTGCTACATGCCGCTGACGTTTTTGCCATCGAACTGCTGGACATCGGCAAAGCGCATCGCGTTCTCTTCGGGTCCGATCCGGTTGCGGGCATCGAGGTCCCGATGAATCTGCACCGCGTGCAAGTCGAGCACGAACTGCGCAGCGCCCTGCAAAAACTGCGGGATCATTTTCTGCGCGCATCTGGTAACGAGCAACAGCTCCGCGAAATTTACGCCAAATCCATTTCCAGCAATACTGTTCTTTTGCGGCACGTTTTGATTGCGCTCGGAGAGGATGCGCCGAACGAAAACCGTGAAATCTACCGGCGCATCGAAGAACTGACCGGCGCCGATGCTGCGGCCTTTGCGCTGGGCCGCGAACTGCGTGACAATCATCCGGTTTCCGAAATTACCCGAGCGTACGGGAAATATCTGGAAGCTGTTGAATCGGTGATTCTCGCGCTGGACGCGCTGGTTCCCAAACGCGAATGGCAGCGCGTTAAACGACAAAATTTCTAAACTGAAATTGCAGCACTGAGATTCGCACAAGGAGAACGTTGATGAAAATCGGTTTGCTGATCCTGGTCATTCTGCTGATTCTGGCTCTCATTTTAGGAGGCGCTTATGTCGGCCGGCGCAACCAGATGGCCATCAAGCGCGAAGCGGTGAGCGCGGCCTGGTCGCAAGTCGATGTGGTGTTGCAGCGCCGCGCGGATTTGATTCCCAATCTCGTCGAAACCGTGAAGGGCTTCGCGGTGCACGAAGAAAAAGTTTTTGGCGACATCGCCGCGGCTCGCTCGGCCTTGATTGGCGCAAAAACTCCAGCCGACAAAATCGCCGCGAACGGTGCGCTGGATTCCGCGCTCAGCCGCTTGCTGGTGATCACGGAAAATTATCCGCAACTCAAATCCAACGAAAATTTCCTCCGTCTGCAGGACGAACTCGCGGGAACGGAAAACCGTATCGCCGTCGAACGCCGCCGCTACAACGAAGCCGTACAGGACTACAACACTTACATTTCTCTTTTCCCCAACAGCCTAGTGGCTAGCTTCGGCGGCTTCGCTCGCAACGACGCGTATTTCAAAACGGATGAGGGCGCGCGCACCGCTCCCAAGGTGAATTTCGATTTCAACAAATCCACCGTGCCGGCGACGCCTGCTCCGGCCAAACCCTAGCGCCGCTGCGGAGTCATCACTTGACTGGGCGCTGTTTGTAGTTTGCCGTTCAGCTTTTACCGTCGCTTTCATTTTGCGCCGGCCGCTCACCCAGGAATTCGCTTAAAAGCATATGGAAGTGGTGGACGCCATTTTCGCGTTTGACCGAGTAGCGTCCGCGGTCGTAAGTGGAAGAGCGAAGGCCGCGCTGCACGTTGGCGCAGAGCATGATGTCTTCCTGCTGTACCTGGTCACTAAACGCGATCGCTTTCTCGATGCGTTCTTTTGTTCTGGCTTGATCCACATCGTGGAAGAACCACTCAAAAATGGTCAGTGTTTTGTCGGCGGCGAGCGGAACGATCACGTTGGTGGAAATATTGTCGGGATAGATGTTCAGCATTAAATTTGGAAAAATCCAGAAGTAGAGCGCTTCCTGCAACCCGGTTCCCGGTGCGTAGAAACGATCGGCGGAGTCTTCCGGCTTCATGGCACGGATGGGGGCGAACTGCTGCGAGTAGTAACGAAAAGTGTCGGTACGATATTTTGAGTAATCAATTTCGCGCATCAGGCCGGGATGGGCGATGGGAATGTGATAGCCCTCGAGATAGTTGTCCACGTACACCTTCCAGTTGCAGTCGATGATGTAGTCGCGGCGTTCGGCGAATTGCAATCCTGCAAACTGGAAGCCGCGCGCTTGTTCCGGAATTTTTCCCAAGTACGTAGCAAGAGATTCCAGGGGACCGCCGTCGGCATTTACATGAAAAGAAACAAAGATGAATTTTTCCCAGGTTTCCAGACGCAGCGGAACCATGCCCATGCTGCGGCGATCGAAGAATTCAACGCCTTCGACGTCGGGCGTGCCGATCAGGCGGCCGTCGAGAGTGTAGGTCCAGCCGTGATACTGACAGCGCAGAACATTTTTACAGCCGCTGCCAAGGGCGATGGGGCCGGCGCGATGGCGGCAAACGTTACTGAAGGCGCGGAGAGTTCCCTGTCGGTCACGAACGACGATGATCGGTTCGCCGGCGATGTCGGCGGTGAAAAAACTTTCCGGGTCGGAGATGGTGCGCTTGACGCCGCTTACTTCGCCACAAGGTTCATCCAGGGTGCCGACCAGCTGCCAGGTGCGGCGAAAGATTTTGTCACGTTCGATTTCGAGAATCGCCGGATCGGTATAGAAGTGCGAAGCCAGGGTACGCGCGCATTCGATCTGTTGGCTTACGTCGAGGTGGAGCGGGTTGGTGGTCATGGAAGGAAGTTTCTCATAGTCGCGGGAGCGGAGGTACAAAGGCGCAAAGTACAGAGGTATGGGACATGGGCGAGGGTTGTCGCCCTCGGCTACAGCCGCCCGCTAGAGCAACAACCAGCTGTTGACGCGTGCGTTGCGAAGTCCGATCGAAGCACTTCGAGGGTTGTCAAAGCCGAACGGTGACTCGCAAAAAGGTGGCCGGGATTGCCGTCCCGCCATCGGCACTCTGGTTCTGTGCCTTGGCGAGCGCCATTAGTTGGTCGCGAATCTCGGCATATTTTCCGCTTTTTTGCGCGGCTTCGACTGCGTTCATGGTGGGTCCGTAAAACCGGATAAAAGCTTCCATAACGTGGGCAGGGCTTTTGGCTGAGGTGAAGAGCCAAGTCTCCTTGAACATGGAGATATTTTCCTTGGGCATGCCGGCCTGAGCAAACCGCTCGATGAGTTGCGTGTCCACGCCCCAGGTCATGGGACTGACGAAGCCTTCCGGAGGCGGCGGCATAAACGAGGAGCTGATCTTCAGCAGTTGCGACGAAGGTTGGATCGTTGGGGATCCAGTTTCCCATGATGATGCGGCCTCCCGGTTTGGTGACCCGGGCCATCTCCTTGGCAACGTCGAAGGGCTTGGGAGCAAACATGGCCGAAAATGGAGATGGTCAGATCAAACGAGTGGGCGGCGATTCCTTGCAGGTTGCAGGCCTTCCTGGAATTTCAGCCGGGTGAGACCGGCACCCGCGGCTCGCCGATTCCCGGCGTCAACCAGATTTCGCGCAATATCGATTCCCAAAACATTCGCCCCCAACTGAGCGAGCGGAACCGCCGTGGTGCCCTCTCCGCAGCCAAGATCCAAGACCCGTAGCGGCGGCGCGATCCCGATGGAGTTGGCGAGCGATTCGCCGGATTGCCGCATGAAGGAGGCAATTTCGGTAAAGTCGCCTTTTTCCCACAACATTTTGTTTGGATTCATGGTGGGCAACTTATACCACGCATACACCCACGATTCTTGTCCTGGTTTTGCAAAGAAAATTTCAACAGCTCGGTGAAGCTGCTGCGGGCAGGCGGGCTACAAGTGTCTTCGTTCGCCGGTTGTGCTGGTGAGTTCCCTGATGGGGCGTACTTCAATACTGCCCACCTGAGCGGGAGGAATTTGCGAGGCGATTTGGATGGCCTGGTTCAGGTCCTCGGCGTCAATCAGATAGAAACCTGCCAGACACTCCTTGGTTTCCGCGAAAGGGCCATCGGTGATGGACAGTTTTCCGTCACGGACCCGAACCGTTTTCGCGGTACGCACGGGTTGCAGCGCTTCCGAGGCCAGGCATCGGCCGGCGTGGCGAAGACCCTGGTCGTAAGCCATACATTCATCGTCGGTCATGGCCCCGATCTTCTTTTCTTCGCCGTAAACCAGGCATAGGTGTTTCAATGGCGATCTCCTTCACTCAAATCAAGTTCCGCCTTCCCTACTTGAATACCACACTTGCGCTGGAAATCGAGAGCGGACAGCCGAGGCTGGGCAAATAACGGAAAATGCGGTACAACGCGGGGCACACCGAGGCGAGCGCGGTGCGGCTACTTCAAATGCCAGCGCAGCAAGCGGCAAGGAGGGACAGCATGCCCGGAAACGACGCGGGGAGTTCGGCGAGGGGGTTTCGCGTGCAGCGAAAGGAGTTGGAGGATGGCTGGGTGGTGGAGTGCTTCGGGCGGCTGACCGGCGAGAATGTGCCGCTATTGAAGGAAGAGATGCGAGAAGCGTGCGGGAGAAAAGGGCGAATCGTGCTGGACCTAAAAGGCGTGCCGATGATGGACAGTTCGGGCCTGGGGGCGGTGGTGACCCTACACGTTTCGGCGCGCACGCGGGGCTGCCGGCTGGAGGTGGTAAACGCGAGCAAACAGATTCGCGAACTCTTCAGCATGACCAATGTGTTGTCGCTATTCGAACAGGCGGGCCGCTGCGGCGGCCGGATGATGTAAAGCGGCGGCAGCGCCGCCAGCTTTCCGTAACCGTTGCGCTAGATGACCATGCCGGTGAGTCCACACGGGCGCACTGAGCGCCTCTTGATGGGCTGAACCGTGCGAGGGAATGGACATGCCCAATTTTAGAGTTGCGCGGAGCCGGTAGGACCCTCGGCGGGACGGGTCAGTTCGGTACAAGGGGGAGAATGGCGACTTGGCTTGTCTGCGGCGTTACGGCGATGGGAATCGGCATCCGGTCGATGCACTACGTAGGTACGTTGGTGTTGCGGCCGCCGGCACCGGGGTTGCACGACCGGCCGACGGCAGGAGCATCACGGCTGGCTATTTTTGGACCAGGCGCAGGGCTTCGTAGGCGGCGCCGAGTTGCGGGGCGTTTTCGTTTAGGATGACGGAGACGGGGATATTTCTTAGCAGGTTTTCGAAGTGCCATTTGTCGTTGAAGGAGGCGAAGAATGCACCATCCTTCATCTTTTCCAGGATTTTGACGGCAATGCCGCCGGCGACGTACACGCCGCCGAGGGCCAGCATTTTCAGCGCAAGGTTGCCGGCTTCCGCGCCATAGATATCGGTCCACAGATCGATGGTTTCGACACAGATAGGGCAAGTCTTGTTGAGGCCGTTCTGGGTTATTTCCGGAGCGGGATCGGAGTCCGGATCGGCAAACGAAGGATGCTTCACGCCGAAATCAAGGAATTCGTGAATGGTACGAAAACCACGGCCGGAAAGAATCAATTCCCAGCTGACTTGCGGATAACGGCGGCGCATGAAGCGCAGCAATTCAATCTGCTGCTCGGTGTGCGGCGCGAAATCGGAGTGGCCGCCCTCGGAAGCCACCACCTGATAACGCGAGCCGTTCCAGACCAGGAATGCTTCGCCAAGGCCGGTACCCGCTGCGAGAAGCGCGCGGGTGCCACCGGGTTCCATAATGCCAGGATTGAGCACCGTAAAATCGGCGGGATCCAGATATTCGATGCTATGTCCCCAAGCACCTAGATCATTGAGCAGAATAACGTGTTCGATATGGAGTTCCTGTGACAGCACGGCTGCATCGACGGTCCAGGGAAGGTTGGTGGCGCGTACGCGATTGTTGATGACCGGTCCGGCAATGCCGAAACCGGCAGCGCGAATTTTTTCGTCACCAAGATGATTGGCGGCGACGCGAGCGAATTCCTTGGCGATGAGATCAAAAGTAGCGAAATCCTTGCTGCGAAAGCGCTGCTTGAAAACAGATTTGAGCCTGCCGCCTTTTTCGGAAAACAAAGCAAGGTTGCATTTTGTGCCGCCGACATCACCGGCCAAGATCACGAGAGCCCCCAAGGCAATACACAAAGCAAAATTAAGATTTCCACCCACAAGAACTAGGGAGTATGCCACGTTCGGCCATCGCGTTCGAGCAAGGCATCGGATTCTTTCGGGCCCCAGGTGCCGGAGGGGTACTTAGGAACGCTGGCAGTCTTTGCGGCGCTCCAGACGTCGAGAATGGGATCCACAAGCGACCATGCGGCTTCCACGCTGTCGCCGCGATCGAAGAGTGTGGCGTCGCCGCGCAGACAATCGTTCACCAGCGTAGCGTACGCGCTGCGTGAAGAATCGCCAAATCCCTCCTGATAGCTGAAATTCATGTTGACGTTGCCGATGCTCATCTCCGTGCCGGGGCGCTTGGCGCCGAACGAAATGGAGATTCCTTCGTCGGGCTGGATATTAAGGATCAGGCGGTTGGCATCGGCTTCACGTCCACGAAAAACAATGTGCGGCGCGCGCTTGAATTGGATGACGATTTCGGTGGTCCGTTTGGCCAGGCGTTTGCCCGTGCGGAGATAAAACGGAACATTGGCCCAGCGCCAGTTGTCGATCAGGAGTTTTGCGGCGACAAATGTTTCGGTACGTGATTGCGGGCTGACGTTTTGTTCTTCGCGATAGCTGGGAACAGGCTTGTCGCCGGCGATGCCAGCGCTGTATTGGCCGCGGACGACGGACTGCGCGACCATTTCGAGATCAAAAGGACGAATGGACTGCAGGACTTTGAGCTTTTCATTGCGGACTGCGGTAGCGTCGAAGGAAGCGGGTGGCTCGACGGCGACCAGGGAGGTAAGTTGCAGCACGTGGCTCTGGATCATGTCGCGAAGAGCGCCGGCAGTTTCGTAGAAGCCGCCGCGACGTTCGACGCCCAGCGTTTCGGCCGCGGTGATTTGCACGTTATCGACGTAGTTGCGATTCCAGAGCGGTTCGAAGATACCGTTGCCGAATCGGAAGACCAGCAGGTTCTGGACGGTGTCTTTGCCGAGATAGTGGTCGATACGATAGACCTGCTGCTCTTCAAAAACGTTGTGGACGATGTGGTTGAGTTCTTGCGCGGAAGCGAGGTCGCGGCCAAACGGCTTTTCGATGATGATGCGCACCCAGGATTTGGAATTTGCGGGACGCGACAAGCCGGCGCGGCCGAGCTGCTCGACGATTTCGGGATAGACTTCCGGCGGCGTGGAAAGATAAAAGAGGCGATTGCCGCCAAGATTCTTTTGTGCATCGAGCTCGGCCAGGCGCTTTGCGAGTTGTGCATAAGCCTGCTGGTCGCCGTAATCTCCTGCATTGTAGAAGAGATTGGCGGAGAATTCGTTCCACTTGGCGGGATCGATCGGTCCAATGTCGGACATGGACTTTGCGGCTTCGCCGGTGGCGGAGCGAAAAGTGTCGTCCTTCATCGGAGTGCGCGCGAAACCGACGATGGCGTATCTCGAGCCAAGAGAATTGTGAACGGCAAGATCGAACATCGCAGGAATGACCTTGCGTTTGGCAAGGTCGCCGGACGCACCGAAAAGCACGATGGCGCAAGGGTCGCAAGCGCCGCCGTAATTGGGATTGCTGGAAGTGGACTCTCGAGCCATGCGATCTCCTCTAACCAACCGGCAGAAACGGCCGGGAAAGTACCCGAAAACTATACCTCAACCTGAAGATTACGCAGATCAGCCCGTAATTGCTCCGGAGACTGATAGTGAATTACGGAGAAACCGAGACGGCGTGGGCTCTCTAGATTGAGCGGGCGATCGTCGATAAAAACACACTCTTCGGGTTGGCGCTGGGTGACAGCGAGGGCGATCCGGAAAATGCCGTCTTCGGGTTTGCGCGAGTGTACATAGCAGGAACTGAAGAAAACCTGGAAGCTCTTGCGCAGACGGAAGGTTTCAATGCGGAATTGATTGAGTTCGAGCGGCTCGTTGTTGATCGCTCCAACAAAGTATTTGTTGGACTGCACACAGGCGTCGAGGATGGCGCGGCTGGCGGGAAATTCTTTGGACTGCGCGAACATGAATGCGGTGAACTCTTCGCGGGTGAATTTGCGCGGGCGATAGAAAAGCGTGCGGTCAAGATATTCGTTGATCGTGATCTGCCCGGCGTCGAAGGCCGGGAAAGAAAGCTCGTGGCGATCCTGAAACTCTTCCCAATCGAGATGGAACGCCTCGGCGGCCTGCTTGCGGGAGACGCGATCCCAGCCGTTGGTGAGAATGACCCCTCCGATATCCCAAAACAGGGTGGTGATGCCAGCCATGGCAATGTTCCTTTCCAGAGAACGAGTGGCGTGCGGGCCGCAGGGATTCTACTGCAAGTGAGGAATGGCTGGCGAATCATAGTTGGCGAGTTTGGCGAGGAGCTGGCTGGGAATTTTCGGGCGGATGAAGTAAGGTTAAGTTTCGTGTCGAACACCGAGGAGGAAGCTGTGGCGAATGATTCGTGCGGACCTGAGATGCCTTCGACGGGGCCAGTAGCGCCGGGAACACGGATGGTGCACTGCGTGAAGTTTGGCAAAGACTTGCCGGGGCTGGACCGTGTGCCATGGAGAGGCGAGTTGGGCAAGCGTATCTATGAAAACGTATCGAAAGACGCGTGGAAATTGTGGATCGAGCATTCGAAGATGATCATGAATGAGTACCGGCTGAATCCGCTGGACCCGAATTCGCAGAAAATCATGGAAGAACAATTGGAACAGTTCTTTTTTGGCGAGGGCGCAAAACTGCCGGAGGGGTACGTTCCGCCGAAGGCCAAGGGGTAAGGAAAGATAGCGATCGGCGACCAACCGAGAGAGGTTCCGCTTAGTTGTGAATTTTCCCGGTGACGGGGTGTTCGACCGGCAGCGGGGGCCGGATCTGAAAATGTAGTCTGCCGTGAGCTTCGCGTAGTGCGCGCTCGGCGTCCGCTGGGTGTTCTGCTTTCGCAAAGATAAAACCTAGATAGGAGGAGCCTTCGGGCCAGGCGACGATGGTGTCATGCAGGCGCGCGGTGATTTCGACCCCGGTGACGTGCGAAACTTCCTTCGCTTGGTCAATGCCGCTTACCTGCTCGAAGATTCCGCTGGATGGAACGGGAATCATCATTACGGCTGATCCAACCGATTCGCGGTGCCATACGCTGATGTCTTCGCCGGTGGCGTAGCGCAAGATTAATTCTTCCAAGCCGATGCATTCGGCATGCCGCTGGGGGGCAAAGGTGAGTGTGGCTGCGCACATGCCGCCGATGGGCCGGGAAGCGACTTCGATGGGCCAGACGCCGCGTTCGTTGATGCGGAATTCGGCGTGCACCGGCCCGTGCGAAAGGCCGATGGCGCGGACGGCTTGAGTTGCGCTGATACCAATCGCATCCTGTTGCTGTGGCGACAAGCGCGACGGAGTGACGTAAATCGTTTCTTCGAAGTACGGGCCTTCGAGCGGATCAGGCTTATCGAAAATCGCCAGGAGTTTTAGTTCGCCGTCGATCAGGATGCCTTCGATGGCGACTTCGACGCCGGAAATATATCCTTCAACGAGCGCTTCCCGCACGGGTGAAGCGCTTTTCATTTGCAGGTCGGGGCGATCGAGAAGTCGAGCGAGTCGTCGCGTAGCATCGCGAAATTCGTCATGCGAATTCGCTCGCATCACGCCTTGGCTGGCGGAAAGAGAGAGTGGTTTGAGAACGCAGGGATATTGCACGCCGAGCAGGGCAGGCTCGGGCTGTAGAGAAAGCGGGACAGTACGGAACCAAGGATTCAAAAGACCCGCGTCGCGAAAAGCTTCGCGCATACGGAATTTGTTGTGGCAGGCCTCGACGGCGGCGGGATGGTTCCCGGCTAAGCCAAGACCGCGGGCGGCATGCGCTGCGGCGATCGCCGGCGCATCGCCTAGCGCCAAGATGGCGGCAATGGATTTTCCGCGAAGGGCAGTCATTGCGGTTGCGGCAGCCTCTTGCGGATTGGCGAAGCGCGCAGCGATGGCCTGGTCGCCCCAGGGATCGGAAAGTTCATGGCAGCGATCGGTGACATAGGCAAGTCGGACGCCGAGTTTCTGCGCGGCAGTCTCGAAGCTGCGCGTTTGATAGCCAAGCTTGGAAGCGAACAGTGCCACCCTCTTATTTTGAGAGGTTGTCATGTGACGCGAGACAAATTAGCCTTCAGACAAAACCTTCGCTAGATTCCATACTTTTGCCAAAGTTCTGAAGAGGGACCAACTGGTCCCCAGCAGGTTCCGCTCAACAGTACCAGGGCTCGCTGAGATATGGCACGGCCTTGACGGGGGCGAGCTGGCGCAACTGTGGCTGCCGAAATTCCTGCAAGCGTGAAGCCGCGTCCCAGATGTGTTGGAAAGTCTCGAAGCGTGATTCCCTTTTCTTTTCTGAGTCGGCCACGATGCGGGAAATTTCTTCGGCAAGAGAATCGAGCGCGCAGTCGGAATGACTCCAGGGATAAACCAGTTTTTCGGAATCGAATTCGCCGACGGAGTTTGCAATTTCGGGGAGTTCGAGAAGTCGCGAGCGCTGTGGAATGAGCAGGCGAATGGCCAATTGGATTGAGGGTAGGTTGGCAATGAGATCGCGATCGACAATGGTTTCGAGAAGGCTCCGGTAAGAAGCCCGCGTGGTCCAAGGGGTGAAGGGAATAAAAGTGGGTTGCAACGTCAAGCCCGCGTGGTCACAAAGATCAAGAGCGCCAAAGAAATCGGCGCGAGTGTGGCCTTTCTCCAATTTCAGCAGGACTTCATCGTCCAGAGATTCGATGGCACTGGTGAGAAACAGGCAGCCAGTGCGGGCTAGTGTGAGCAACGCATCCGCGTGGCGCAAAAGATGTTCAATTTTTATTGTGACGTCATAGGTCAGCCCGGGAAACTGCGCGTGCAGCGATTCGACGATTCTCGTGGCGTGTGTAATGCCATTGAAGAAATCGGGATCGCCGAAGGTGATGTGCTGCGCGCCAGCGGCTGCTTGCTGGCCTACATCGGCGAGCACAACTTCTTGCGGCACAACTCGGAACTGCCCGCCGTAAACCGGAACAACCGGGCAGTGGCGGCAAAGGTGTTTGCAGCCGCGGGAGGCTTCGGTGTAACCCACCCTGCGATGCTCTCCGGTTGGCAAAACGACATGCGCGTACCTGCGGAGCGCGGGGAGATCGGAACGATCCGGCACTAGAAATTTGAGACGGGGAATTTTTTTCCCGGCGGATTCTTCCTGGCCAGGAATGCAACCGGCAGAGAGAGCGTCTGCAAGTTGTACCAAGTCCTGTTCAAATTCAGGCCCGAGGATGGAAGAAAATCCCGCTGCCCGCAGATGCGATTCGTTCAGTGGCGCGTAAAGACCACAAGCGCAAAAATGGGCTTTCGAATTTTGCGCGCGGATTGCCGGCAGCCACTGCAGCGCGAGGCGCGTGGCAGTGTGCATCGGAAGAAAAAAAACAATCAACTGGGCTTCACGAACAGCGGCGTCTTCCAGCGTCTGGCGGGATAGATCGAAGCAGCGGACCGCGTGACCAGAGTTCCGCAACCATGCCGACGGTGAAGCGAGTCCGAACGGCTGACGGCCCAATTCGTAAGTCGAAAGAGCGAGAATTTTCACAACGAAAATAGTATAGCGCGTGTGCTCACCAGAGCCGAACCGGCCTGCATGAGCGTGCTGCTGCAAGTTCGGTTATCATAGGGTGTTCGGGGCCAAGGAAGGACCGCGACATGGCAATTTCCTCCGCAAACTCTTTCGCAACTCGCGACAAACTCAACGTAGGCGCACAGGCGTTTGAGATTCACCGGCTGGAACCACTGGAAAAGCGCAGCTCGGGAAACCTGGCCCGTTTGCCGCTTTCGCTGCGTATTCTGCTCGAGAATTTGCTGCGCAATGAAGATGGTCGCTTTGTGCACGCGGAAGACATCATGGCACTGGCTTCCTGGAAGCCCGGTTGCCCGGAAAAAGAGATCGCCTTCATGCCGGCGCGCGTGCTGCTGCAGGACTTCACGGGAGTGCCAGCGGTCGTGGATTTGGCGGCCATGCGTGAAGCCGTCAAGAAAATGGGCGGAAATCCGAAGCGTATCAATCCGCTGTTCCCCGCAGAGTTGGTGATCGATCATTCAGTGCAAGTGGATCATTTCGGAAACGTGAATGCGTTCGGGTTGAACGCAACTATGGAGTTTCAGCGCAACGTGGAACGGTACGCATTTTTGCGGTGGGGACAGACGGCGTTTCAGAACTTCAAGGTGGTGCCGCCGGAAACGGGAATCTGCCACCAAGTGAATCTGGAATATTTGGCGCGCGTGGTATGCGCGGTGCCCTCCGGCAACCGGTTTGAAGCCTATCCCGATTCGCTGGTGGGAACCGATTCGCATACCACGATGGTGAACGGGTTGGGCGTATTTGGATGGGGCGTGGGCGGAATCGAAGCGGAGGCGGCAATGCTTGGTCAGCCCAGCTCGATGCTCGTTCCGGCGGTGGTGGGATTCAAGCTGCACGGAAAATTGCCGGAGGGCGCAACGGCTACGGATCTGGTGCTGACGGTAACCGAGATGTTGCGGAAAAAGGGGGTGGTCGGCAAGTTCGTGGAATTTTACGGCAGCGGACTTTCCAGCTTGAGCGTTCCCGACCGCGCAACAATTGCCAACATGGCGCCGGAGTATGGCGCGACCATGGGTTTTTTTCCGGTAGATAAAGAAACGCTGGCCTATCTGCAATTCACCGCTCGGCCGCAGGAGCAGATTGCGCTGGTGGAAGCGTATTGCAAGGAACAAGGACTGTTCCGTACGGACGAGACTCCCGATCCAGCGTTCTCGGACACCTTGCTACTCGATCTGGGAACGGTGGAACCCACGCTAGCCGGACCGAAGCGTCCGCAGGATCGCGTGGCGCTTCATGCGGCCAAGAGTTCTTTTTCAAAAATCACCGAGGGTTCGCCTGCGAAGCACGCACATGTGCGGAACAATGGCGATTCGTTTGACTTGTCGAGCGGCGCGGTGGTCATCGCGGCCATTACCAGTTGTACCAACACTTCGAATCCGTCTCTGATGCTTGGCGCGGGGCTGCTGGCAAAAAAGGCCGTCCAGCGTGGCTTGCACATCAAGCCGTGGGTAAAAACCAGTCTGGCACCGGGATCGAAAGTGGTCACGGATTACTTGCTGAAAGCGGATCTCACGCAGTATTTGGACAAATTGAAATTCAATCTGGTGGGATACGGTTGCACGACTTGCATCGGCAACAGCGGTCCGTTGCCGGAACCGATCGGCGCGGCGATCAAGGAAAACAATCTGGTGGCTGTGGCGGTGCTGAGCGGCAATCGAAATTTCGAAGGACGCATTCATCCGCTGGTGCGGGCAAATTATCTGGCGTCGCCGCCGCTGGTGGTGGCGTACGCGCTGGCGGGAAGGATGGATTTGGACCTCACGACCGAGCCGCTAGGGACTGACAAGACCGGAAAACCGGTGTACTTGCGTGAAATTTGGCCTACCCCGCAGGAAGTGGAAACCACGGTCCGGCAAGCCGTAACGCAAGGACAGTATCAAAAGCAGTACGCCGCGGTGTACGACGGCGACGAACGCTGGAAAGGGATGACCGTACCCGCGGGCGATTTGTACCAGTGGGACACTAAGTCCACGTACATCAAGTTGCCGCCATATTTTGAAAATATGTCGAAGACCGCTCCGCTGTTCGCCGATATTCATGGCGCGCGAGTGCTGGCCGTACTCGGCGACAGCATCACCACCGATCACATTTCTCCGGCAGGTTCGATTGGCGCGGATTCTCCCGCTGGAAAATACCTGATCGCCAACGGTGTCAAACCGCACGAATTCAATTCATATGGCGCGAGGCGCGGAAATCATGAAGTGATGGTGCGCGGCACATTCGCAAACATCCGCCTGAAAAATCAACTCGCGCCGGGAACCGAGGGTGGTTGGACGACCTATCAGCCCAGCGGCGAACAGATGAGCATTTACGACGCTTCAGTAAAGTATCGCGAAGCCGGCGTGCCGCTGATCGTGATTGCGGGCAAAGAGTATGGCTCAGGTTCGTCACGAGACTGGGCAGCGAAAGGACCGAAGCTTTTGGGCGTGCGCGCGGTGATCGCAGAAAGCTACGAACGCATCCACCGCAGCAATCTGGTGGGCATGGGAATCCTGCCGCTGGAATTCAAAGCAGGAGAGAATCGCGAGACGTTGGGATTGACGGGCAGAGAAACATATGAGATTACCGGTGTCACTTCCCTTTCGCCGCGCATCGATATTGCCGTGAAGGCGAAGGCTGAGGACAGCAGAGAAGAGAAGTTTACGGTGACCGCACGAGTGGATACGCCGGAAGAAGTCTTGTACTACCAGAACGGCGGGATACTGAGCTACGTGCTGCGCCAGATGATTTAGGACCGAGTTCCGCACTCGATTTTGAAAGAGGCTCGCGTGAAATTTGTATTCGCGACTTTTGTCGCCGCGGTTGCGCTGTGCCCTGCGGCCGCGCGAGGGCAGATGGCCGCGGCGCCAGCAGCCGTCACGGCGATCAAGGCTGGCCACTTGATCGACGTCGAGAACGGCCAGGTGCTCGGCAAACAGATCATCCTGCTGCGCGGGAAAAAGATTGAAGCGATCGGCGGCGACGTCAAAATTCCCGCAGGCGCGAAGGTATTGGATCTTTCGTCCAAGACTGTGTTGCCAGGTTTGATCGATTGCCACACGCATCTGGCCGACGGTGATCAGAAACAGAACGCCGACCCCTTCAACCAGTTGCGACGCTCGGCTTCGCAAGTCGTCCTGGAATCGGTTCCCAATGCCCGGGTGACGTTGGAATCCGGTTTCACAACGGTTCGGGACGCCGGGGTGTATCGCGCGCTGAACGACATCGCTCTCCGTGACGCCATCAACAAAGGCTATATTGTGGGCCCTCGCATGTTTGTGGCCGGCGCGTACATCACCATCAGCGGCGGAGCCGGCGCGATGACCGGCCAGGCTCCGGATATCGCGATTCCGTGGGACCTGCGTTACGGCGAAGCCAACGGCCCGTGGGAAGTCCGGCAGAAGGTCCGCCAACTGGTTCACGACGGCGCTGACCACATCAAAATGCTCTCCACCGGAGCGGTGCTAACTCACGACAGCAATCCCAATTCGCTGGAGTTCACTCCGGAGGAGTTGCAAGCGGGCGTCAGCGAAGCGAAAAATTTTGGTTTGCGGGTGATGGTCCACGCGCACGCCGCCGAAGGAATCAAGAACGCCATCCGCGCTGGCGCGGCATCCATCGAGCACGCCGAATTGATCGACGACGAAGGCATCGCTCTGGCAAAAGAGCATGGCACGTATCTGGACATGGACATCTACGACGAAGATTGCATTCAAGCAGAGAGCCGCCCGGCAGATTTTCTGGAACATGATCAGGGGCTGGGAGAGCTGCAGCGGCGAAACTTTACCAAGGCGTTGCAGGCCGGAGTCAAGATGGTGTTTGGCACGGACTCGGGTGTCTGTCCCTACCAATACTCAGTGCGGCAGTTTGCATATATGGTGAAATACGGCATGACGCCGATGCAGGCCATCCAATCGGCCACCATCAATGCCGCCATGCTGATCGGCAAGCTGGAACAGTTCGGTTCGCTCAGCGCCGGAAAATTCGCAGACATCATCGCGGTCGATGGCGACCCGATTGCCGATATCCGCCAACTGGAGCACGTGACCTTCGTGATGAAGGAAGGCGTTGTTTACAAGCAGTAAAAGAGCTTTTTGCCGCGCTGATCATAGCGAGTGCATTTTTCGCAGACGCTTGACCCAGACGCGCACACATACAACCACACCGACAATCAGACCGATGGGCACGGAATAAACGTAATAAAATGCGAACCTGGCTGCCGAATTGCCCGCATACTCCCAATCTAGATAGTTGAAAATCCCGGCAGCGGTTAATCCGAGCAAGACTGGCAGGAGACCGGTCACCGTGGTCGCGGCGCAACCTGCCAGGAGGCCGTAGAGAATGATCCCGACCATTCTTAGGCCATTGTTCCTCGCTGTCGGCATACGGAAATGGATCTCCACACCGAACGAATCTGGCTAGGGTAAACACTCCTCGATTTAGGGTCTCGAGACCGCGTTCGATTTTCGCAGGAAGAATAGATAAAGGACAGTGCCCAGCAGAACGGATAGAACGCTAGCAGCCTGCGCATTCGACATGCCCAAGAAAGAGCGTGGATTGATGCGAATCATCTCCACAAGAAAACGCGCCACGCCTGTAAGCACGAGATAACCGCAAAACACCAAGCCCGACCCTTTTTGCTGTTGCAGCGCGCGAGCGCCGACGCGCCATAACGCGTATGCGATCAACATCCAGATGAAGAATTCATAGAGCGGCGTGGGATGAACGCGTTCGGCAGTGGGAACAACGCCATTCGGAAAACTCATTCCCCATGGGAGATCTGTAGGGACGCCATAGTCTCCGTCGCCGCTGAGCAAGCAGCCGATACGACCGATCGCATAACCAACGCAGGCGGCTGGACTGCAGGCATCCAGAAAGGTGAGCGTCGGAATTCTTTCTCGCCACGCCAGAACCAACAGCGCCGCGAAGCCGCCGAGAAATCCGCCAAACCATGCAAAACCAAAGCGGCTGTAAATCATGGGCCAAGGATTGGCGAAAAATTCCGCGGGTGATTCGAGCACGTGATACAGGCGGGCTCCGACAATTCCCGCCATACCCGCAATGCAAATAATCAGGAAGGCGTCAGCGCGAATTGCACGGCGGCGAAAATCGGCTTGCAAAATATACGCGGCGACCATCAGCCCGGTGGCAACCATTAGGCCGAAGGTCGGCAGCTCTAACGGACCGACGTGGAGATACGGAATCACTTTTCGCGTAAAATGCGGCTCCGCAAGAAGTATACATGAGCGACTCAGGTTGCTTTTGCGGCGCGCGGTCGTGCTACATGCAAAATCCAGCCGAGGGCGATCCAGATTGCCAGAGCGATCCACTCCGCGTGCGAAAAATGACCCGGAAACGCCGGAATGATTTTCATCAGAACGAGCAACAACGAGATAACGGCGGCAAATCCCGCGATGCCGCGGACGCCAGGACGCTTTTCCAGCAAGAACAGCGACAGGCTGGCCGCGAACCAGCCCGTTGCGGACGCCATGGAACCCACTTCGGTCACCGGAACCAGCAACGCATCACCCAGCAGAACTGCAATCAGCGTGGCTAGCGAAATTCCGATCACCGCCACGTACGGGGTTTGAAACCGAGAGTGCACGGCGCCGAAACGCGCTGCCACCGTGCCAGAGCGGCCAAACGAAAAAATCATGCGGCTGGCCGCAACAAAATTTCCGTTGAAGCACTGCAACAGCCCGATCATCGCCGCCGCGAGAACCACGCGAACCGGCCATTCTGTCCCCATCGCCTGTCCAAACGCCAGCGCGGTCACAAAAGATTTTCCCGCCAGCGATTGCCACGGCGCGGAAAGCGATACTGCCGCCGCTGCCGCTACGTAAAATCCCGCGCCAGTCAGTAACGCCAGTACGATCGCGCGAAAGAAATTCTGCGGAGGAAAATCGGCTTTTGCTTCTTCAGCGGCTTTGGGCACCGATTCGAATCCAGTCAAGAAGTACGGCACAATTTGCAGTACCAGGAAAATCGAAACAAGCGGTGCAGCCTGAAACGCTGGCCGGAAATTTGCCGGCGAACCATGTGCCACACTAACGGCCGCAACCGAGGCCACCAGCGCAAGCACCGTCGTGGTGGCCATCTTTTGAAAGCTGGCGCTTCCGCGAATGCCGCGATAGTTCAAAACGCCCAGAAACACGATCATCGCGATCCCCAGCACCAGCCGCGGAAGATACACGGGATGGTCTGCTACGCGATAGAGTTCCATCGAATTGACGGCCGGAAAAAGGTATGCGGCCACCTTGCCAACTGCCACGGCTTCCCACGGGCCCACAATGAAGTACGCCAGCAACATCATCCAGCCGGTGAAATAGCTGAGAATTGGCGGAAACACTTGCGCTGTGTACGTCGCTTCCCCCACTGCCTCGGGCATGCGCTTGACCCACTCGCCGTACACGTAGCCGACCGGCAGCAACGCCACTGCGCCAATGGTGAACCCCAGCATCACTCCCAGCGGGCCGCCGCGGCCTAGCCAATCGTCCATCAGCACCAGCCATCCGGAGCCGATCATGGTGCCGAAGGCCAGCGCGAAATAATCGCGCAATCCGAGCTTGTGGGCGAGTTGAATGGGCATTCGGCGAGGATGAATACGGCGAACATTGTATATGGGACGAACCCATTTGAAGACTTCTTTTTGACTTTCCATTCATCCCCGGCTAACAGAGCCGCCCTACAACGTATAGCGGGTGTGTGAAGAGTGTGCCTTCCAGGACAGGTCCCGGCTCGGGAGGCGTGCGCCCACGCCACGTTCGAATTGAATTTCAAGGAGACAAAAGATGCGTCATCTTTTCGCCAAACCATTGGCGGTGCTGGCTGCATGTGCTACGGCGGTGTTGCCCGCGTCACCGGCTTATGCCGGTCCGAAAGACTCTGCCACAAAGACTCCCATCAAACACGTTGTTGTGATCTTTCAGGAGAACGTTTCCTTCGATCACTACTTCGGAACGTATCCTCATGCGGCGAATCTGCCAGGCGAGACTCCATTCCACGCCAAGGAGGACACTCCACAGGCCAATACCCTGGAGGCGGCCGGTCTGCTCAGCAATAATCCCAATGCGATTAATCCCTTCCGGATCCCGCCAAGCGTTCCGGTAACCTGCGATGAAGATCACAACTACAACGATGAGCAGGCGGCATTTCACGGCGGACTGATGGATAACTTCACGGTGGTAAGCTGTGTTGACCCTATCCTTGGAAAAAACAGCACCATGGGCTACTACGACGGAAACACCGTGACCGCGATATGGAATTACGCCCAGAATTTTGCGATGAGCGACAATTCTTACGGCACAACTTTTGGCCCTTCGACTCCGGGCGCCTTGAATCTGGTTGCCGGCAACACTTTTCCCGCTACCCTGTTTCCTACAAAAGCGAATGGCCATCCTGCCAGTCCGGCTGGCCAGATCGCCGGTGGCATCGCGGATTCCTCGGTGAAGGTTGGCGCGGTAGTAGGCGATCCTCGGCCGCACTTTGATGAGTGCGTGCAGACCACCCCGGGATTGGCCGGTTCCAATCAAATTACCGTGACCGGACAAAACGTCGGCAATTTGCTGAACGCCAAAGGCATCACCTGGGGCTGGTTCCAGGGCGGATTCGCCCCAACGGGCGCGGACGCACACGGCCTGGCCATCTGCGGACAGCACCATTCAGGGCTGGCCGGAGACGACGCCCTAACGCAATCCAGCGATGGCGACTATATTCCCCATCACGAACCGTTTCAGTATTACTCCAGCACGGTAAATGCGCATCACGTGCGTCCGAGCAACCCGGCGCTGATCGGCACGTCCTCTGACGGTACCAACCACCAGTATGACCTCTCCGACTTTTTCACGGCTTTCGACGAAGGCAAACTTCCTGCGGTCACGTTTCTGAAGGCTGGCGCCTACCAGGATGGACACGCCGGCTATTCCGATCCCATCGACGAGCAGATCTTCCTGGTTAATGTGATTAACAAAATCATGAAGTCCAACGACTGGAAGGATACCGCGATCATCATCGCCTACGACGATTCGGATGGCTGGTACGACCATCAAATGGGCCCCATCGTGAACCAGTCGAACGTGCCGGGCGACGACAAGCTGCTGGGCGACGGCAACTGCGGAACCCCCAAAGCCAACAGCGTGAGCGGTGGGACGCAGAACGGCCGCTGCGGCTACGGTCCAAGGCTTCCCTTGCTGGTGATTTCTCCCTGGGCCAAAGCCAACTACATTGACCACGGGGTGAGTGATCAGTCTTCCATCCTGCGCTTCATCGAAGACAACTGGGACCTCGGCAGGATCGGCGGCGGCTCAACCGACGCCATCGCCGGAACATTGGACGGCCTGTTTGACTTCAATCATGGACCCCGGGGCGGGAAATTGATCCTCGATCCAGCGACGGGCCAGAAAGTCGAAGATTAATCAGACCAGACAGCCCTAAAACTCTTTGATCATCGATGGCCCGTTCCGCAGTACTCGGAACGGGCCTTCTGTCTTCCGGACAGCGATTGTTCCTATTCGCTGCCGACCGTACTACACTCGGTGGGCTATGAAGCTGAAAAAACTGGTTAAAGAAGCTACGGGAATCGCTGAACCGTTTCGCATCACCAAGGGGGAGAAGTTTCGCCTGAAGGATTTCGATCCCGCGGACACCGGCGGCCTAAAAGAAAAAGATAAAGACAAAGCCCAGAAGATGCTGCAGCGTAGCGTCGAGCTGCTGTCCCACTTTCAGGAAAAGCTTTACGCGCAGGACCGCTGGGCCATGCTGCTGATCTTTCAGGCTATGGACGCGGCGGGAAAAGACGGCGCTATCAAGCATGTCATGTCGGGAATCAATCCGCAGGGCTGCAGCGTGACCGCCTTCAAGGCCCCATCGCACGAGGAACTGGCCCATGGCTACTTGTGGCGGGCGCACAAATCGACTCCCGAGCGCGGCAGGATCGGAATTTTCAACCGTTCGTATTACGAGGAAGTCCTAGTGGTGCGCGTTCACAAGGAATTGCTGGCGGCCGAGCAGATTCCCAAAGAACTGGTGGATAAGGACATTTGGGAAAAGCGCTATGAAGAAATCAACAATTTCGAAAGATATCTGGCGAACAACGGCGTGGTCGTCCTGAAGTTCTTTCTGCACCTATCGAAAGACGAACAGAAAAAGCGTTTCCTGGAACGATTGGAAATGCCGGAGAAAAACTGGAAATTCTCCATGGCAGATATCAGGGAGCGCGAGTTCTGGAAGGATTATCAGAAGGCCTACGAAGAGATGATTCAAAATACCGCTAGCAAACATGCGCCATGGTACGTGATTCCCGCCGACAACAAATGGTTCACGCGGCTGGCGGTGGCCAGCGCCACCATTGACGCCGTCAATGTGCTGGACCTGCAGTTTCCCGAAGTGGACAGGGCAAAGAAAAAGGAACTGGCCAAAGTCCGCGAAGTTCTGCTCAAGGGCAAAGAATAATTTCGCCTTAAGCAAACGCCGGTCATTGCGAGCGACCCAAGATTCGGCTCTGCGCGGAAGGAATCTCTGTTTTCCTCTCCGTCGCTCATCTGTCGTAAAATGCCGCGATCGTTTCAAAGCGTTCGACTCACGGAGAGCAAGAGCCATGAAACAAGTTGCCGCAGTCATCGGAGCCGGCTTCGTAGGCAAAGCACACATCGAAGCGTTGCGGCGCATCCCAGTTCCCGTACGTGGAACGCTGGTCAGTTCCGGCGAACGCAGCGAGGCCGCTGCGAAGGTGCTGGGCATGGAACGCGGCTATAAAAGCGTCGAGGAGATTGCCGCCGATCCGGCGGTGACGGCCGTGCACATCTGCACGCCGAACTATGTGCACTTCGAACAGTCGGCTAAGTTGCTGCGCGCAGGAAAACACGTACTGTGCGAAAAGCCGTTAGCCATGGACTCGCGCGAATCGGCGCAACTGGTCTCATTGGCGAAAGAAACCAATCGCGTAGGTGGCGTCGCGCACAACTTGCGTTATTACCCGCTATGCATGCAAGCCCGCGCGCTGGTCGAGGCGGGCGCCATCGGCAAGGTGAGTCTGGTTCACGGCGGTTTTTTGCAGGACTGGCTGACCTATCCGACCGACTGGAACTGGCGCCTGGAATCGAAACTCGGCGGCGAATTGCGCGCGGTCTCGGACATTGGCACGCACTGGCTCGATCTAATTCAATGGATCACCGGTCAAAAAGTCGAAGAGCTCTGCGCCGACCTGGCCACCATCGTTCCGGTGCGGCAAAAGCCGCGCGGCCACCTCGAGTCTTTTTCCTCGGCCAAAAATGTCGCCAGCGATGAAATGCCCATCACCACCGACGATTACGCTTCGGTGCTGGTCCATCTCGATCAGGGCGCCAAAGGCGTCTTCACTGTTTCGCAGGTCAGCCCCGGCCGCAAGTGCAAATTGCATTTTGAGATTAACGGCAGCGAAGGCTCGCTCAGCTGGAATGCTGAGGATCCGAACCTACTTTGGATCGGCCGCCGCAACGAGCCTAATGGCTCGCTGATCAAAGACCCGTCGCTCCTAACTCCCGCCGCGCGGCCCTACGCCGCCTATCCCGGCGGCCACGCTGAAGGCTATCCCGACACTTTTGTGCAACTCTTCCACGATTTTTACAATTATCTCCAAGCCGGCGACTTCAAAGCTCCGCGCAAGTTTCCAACCTTCTCCACCGGCCACGATGAACTCCTCCTCTGCGAAGCCATTCAGAAAAGCGCCCAGGATCGCGCCTGGATCCAAGTGAATTGGGATTAACGCCCATCACGGCTCCATTCGATTTTCGGAATCGATCGGCCAATTTAGCGGGGAGGTTGAGTCGCGCCAAGAACCGCTGCAGCGGCCTGCGACGCTGGCGCAAGCCCAGCCACATCGAGTTGCCAGAAAAGAAAGCTGAGAATATCGGTGTATTCCTCGATGGTTTTCCTTACCGAGCGTCCGCCAGAGTGTCCTGACTTGGTGTCATAAAGAAGCAGGATGGGGTTACTCGAACCGGAAGCCGCTTGCAGTCGGGCCGCCATCTTACGCGCATGAAGGGGCGCAACACGAGTGTCGCCGTCACCGGTGACGAAGAGCGTCGAAGGATATTTCGTTCCGTCCAAGACCCGGTGGTAGGGAGAGTACGCGTACAAATATTTGAATTGCTCGGGATTTTCAGCGCTGCCGTATTCTGGCACCCAATAAGGCCCTTCGAGAAATTTTTGGTAGCGCAGCATGTCCAGCAGTGGATAGGTGCAAACGATGGCGCGGAAAAGTTCCGGGCGTTGCGTGATCGCCGCGCCCATTAACAAGCCGCCGTTGCTGCCGCCGAGAATGGCCAGTCGGGGAGTCGCGGTATATTTTTGTGAGATCAGATATTCGGCCGCCGCGAAAAAATCGTCGAACACGGTTTGCTTTTTCTCGAACATTCCGGCGTGGTGCCATGCTTCTCCGAATTCGCCTCCTCCCCGAAGATTGACATCGGCAACGATTCCCCCGTGCTCGACCCACAGCAGCGCCAGCGGCCAATAGAACGGCGTTTCGCTTACGTCGAAACCGCCGTATCCGGTAAGCAGAACGGGATTCGAGCCGTCCAGTTTTAGACCTTTCTTGTGAAAAAGGAACATCGGGATTCGTGTCTGGTCCTTCGAGGCATACCAAACCTGCTCGATTTCGAAAGCGGCGGAATCGAAGGGCACATCATTTCTGGCCCAGACTTCGGATTTGGCGGAACTTACGTCATAGCGAAAGATGGCAGGAGCTGAATTGTAGGATTCAAAAGAGTAAAAAAATTCCGGGCTCTCCCACCGCCCCGCAGGGGAGCTCACCGAACCCAGTGAAGGAAAAGAAATGGAGGACTCGAACTTTCCATCCGCTGCGAAAACCTTCAATTCGGAGGAGGCGTTGTGCGTGTACTGGCAGACGAGCTTGCCGCCCGAAGCAACCGTCCCTTCAAGATGGATGTCGCTTTCGGCGACGAACTCCTGCCAGTGTTGGCGCTGCGGAGCGGCAAGATCCGCGTAGAATACGCGCCACTGCGGAGCCTTCCAGTTGGTAAGAACAAAAAAACGATTGCCTGCAAGGGTGGGGAAAAAAACCGATTTTTCCTTGTTGACGGCGGTCAATATCGGTCCATTTTCTTTCACGTTCTGAACGTAGATCTCAGTCTGTTCAGAACCAGCGCCGTACAGCACCAAGTAAACGAGATACTCACCGTTTTCGGACATTTGCAGCGCTAGAATCTTTTCCTTGCCAAGACTCTGGCCGAAGATCATCCGGTCCCTGGCAGGATCGTCTCCCATGCGATGGTAAAACGCGCGCGGGCCATCAGGCGTAACACGAGAATAGTAGAGAGCTTTGTTGTCCGGTGTGGGCTCGACGCCAAAGTACTGCGCTTTCGGGAAAGCATCCGGCAAAGTCGTTTTGGTATCCACTTCCAGCACGCGCAGCGTGTATTCGTCCTGCCCGCCTTCTCTCCGCCCATAGAAAGCGTATTTGCCGTCGCGGCTGACGTTTTCAAGAGTCACGCTAGTGGAATGGTCGGCGCTCCAGGGCAACGGATCTATCAAAACCTCTTCGGGAGCACTAAGACCGCGGCGGACGTAGAGCAAGGAAAGATCGACTCCAGCCGGACGCTTGCGAAAAAAATACCGTCCGCCGCGCTCGACGGGAGCTTCGTAGGAATCGGTATGAAGAAGTTTTTCGAGGCGCGCGCTAATGGACGCCCGGCCGGTAACCTTGGTGAGAGCGGCATCCGTGCAGCTTTGTTCCGCATCGATCCACGCCCGTGTTTCCGGGCTCTGCTGGTCTTCCAGCCAGCGATATGGATCGCTGACCACCGTGGCTCCATAATTGTCCTTCGTTGAATCGATACGCGCCGGCGGCGGACATTTGAGCGCGGGCGAAGACGATTGAGCCTGTGCCAGGGCCGCGGCGAAAGAAAGAACAATAAGCCCGAGGGCTATTTGAGTGAAAAACCGCGAGGGGAAAATACTTGAGAGAAAAATCAAGAACCGCCGACGAGAGTCTGAATACACAGCGTCCTCCTAGCGAATTTCGCCGTTGTACCGGTCATCATTTTGAGCCGGGGAAATGGTAACGCAAATCGGCCGGCAGTGTTCCTGAGCGCTGGCGGGTGTTGTAATCCAACTGGTAATCCAGATGCTGTGGGTCCGCAGGATAGTCTTGTCCCGGAGCGTAGGGGTATGGTTTCATGCCGTGCTTGGGTAGCGGTTCCACGGTAAACGCGTGCGCGGCGTAGAAATCGAGGTCCTTTTCGAAGCCGTCGGCGAAGAAGAAGTAGTCGCGCACCCAGCCTGCCGGTAGCGCTGGCAGCGACTTCGCATCAAAGTCCAGCTTGATACCTTCGCCGGAGCTGAAAATCACGAAGCGATCGTCAGCGGAGCGAAGCAACGACTTCACCTCGCCGTAGCGTGTGTAGTTCCCGGCCGCACGAGCATACGGTCCGGTCTTGCTGCGGTCCGCATACGAGTACACCGTGTCGCTCGCCGGAGTCAGGCGAATTTCTTTCGGGAAGCCCAGAAAATCGAGCGACGCCTGTGCTAGAGGAACTTCCGTTACGTGCGAACTCTTCTGCTCCGGTGTCTGATCAATACGAATCGCATCCCAATAGATTTTCAGATTGTTGACGATGCGAATCCGCCGCGTGCCAGACGGAATTTTGCCGGTCAGGTCCGCGATCATCGTGCGTTCCAGTCCCGCGGGAAAGCCCATATCCTCGACCGCGCGAACCCACTTGCCGCTGAGGTCCTGCGCTTCCACGTAAGGCGGAACCACTTTGATCCCGGCCTGGTCTGCCGCGTACATGGAAGTCGCGGTGAAGTAGTCGGTGTAACCGTCAATGATCAGCCGCAATGGCAAGCGCGGATTCCACTCGCCAAGATCGAGTTCTACCCAATGCAGCTTGGCGAAACCGGCGAATGGCAACTCTTCAAAATCGGTTACATATTTGCGGTCGCGCTTAGCGAGTAGCGGCAAAACATCGTTTCCGTGTTCGTCCCATGCGCCAATCGGTGGATGCGCATTGCGGCTCGGCACCACGCGAAATTCCGGGAACGGTGGATTCGCCGCAAATCGTTCGTTGGGATACACGTCGTAGCTCGCGGGATGATCGATCGCCAGCAGCTTTACCTGATCGAGATAAACCGTTTCCTCCATCGGCTCGAGGAAACGGAAGCTGAGCATACCGTCACGCGGATACGCACTCTTGCCGGAGACTTTCAGGTATTCCGTCGGATCGGGAACATCGCGCTCGCCTGGCGCGATCCAATGGCCAACAACCCCGGGGCCGATCATGTCCGCAATAAATTCGTACTCTTTGCCGTTCCACGCAAAGAGCACCGGACAGGAACTTCCGCGGCGATCGAGTTCCGCGACCGTTTGGATTTTGCGGCCGTCGAGTTTGATTTCATCCTGCGGCACACCAGTCGGCCAGAGCAGACGCACCACATCCGCGCCCTTTTCACTTCCGAGGCCAACATGAACCGGCAGCATGCTCTGTCCCAGATACCCGGAGGCGCCTTGCACTTCGAATTTTTGCGTGAGCTCACCGGAGAAGACATCGATCTTTGTACCGATGGCGCTCTTGTTGTCATTCAATGCTTTCAGGTCGATTTCGAGCCAGCCATTTTTTTCCGCGCCCTCGTTTTTCAGCAGCAGTGGAGCGCCTTCTGACTGCGTGATCAGCAAGTCCATTCCGCCTTTTCCGGAAGCATCGGCGGCAGCGATCGCCATGGGTTTCGCGAGTTTCACGGAATCGAGCTTGGCGTCTTTCGTCACGTCAGCAAATTTGCCTTCTCCCAGATTTCGCAGCAGGCGGATTTCCCCGCCATCGGGGCCTTGGCCGACGGCAACGAGATCGATCCAGCCGTCGTTGTCATAATCGACGGCCGCGATACCAGCGCCGGACTTCCAGCCAAGGTCGGGCAGCGCAACCCGTTCGAGGCCTTTGCCTTCCTTGTTGCGCCACAGACTGACTCCCGGAGCGCCGGCGTGGCTGAATGCCAGATCCATCCAGCCATCCTTGTCGAAGTCAAAAGACACAACACCAACCGCAGGGGGCAAGCCTGCCTTTGCAAAATCGATTCCTTCCAGCGGCTTGAATTCACCCTCACGGGGATTCAGCAAAATTGAGGCGCCTTTTCGTCCGCCAGCAAGAACGAAGTCTATGGCGCGGTCGTTGTTGAAATCGGAAGTGACCACACTGGCGCCGGTCGCTTCTTTGCCGAGCGCCGTTTCCTTCGAGAATTCGGTAAAGGTACTGTTGCCGTTGTTGCGCCACAAAACGTTATGAGCGGTGCTGCCTGGCGTCATGGTGACGTAGATGTCCAAATCGCCGTCATGGTCGTAGTCAACGAAGGTCACTCCCACGCAGCCGGGTTCGGATTTAATCCCGACAGTTTTGCTGACGTCGCTGAATTTGCCGGCGCCATCGTTGTGAAACAGATGAATACCGTCCTTCATGCACACGGCCGAATCGGTTTTGCCATCGTTGTCGTAGTCGCCAGCGGCGCAGCCGAGTCCGCTGCCCGTGACTTCGAGGCCAGAGCCATTGGTTTGGTCTTCGAATTTTCCGTCGCCAGCGTTGTGCAGAAGGCGGAGAGAACCGTTGTCGGTGGCGTTCACGAGCAAGAGATCAGGCTGGCCATCGCCGTCGTAATCGAAGAAGCATGCTCCGGAACTTGCTAAGGCCGCAATTGGTAGCGCGACGAATTTCACGGGAATCGCAGCGGGAGCTTTGGGCAAGCCGTTTTTCGGATACTCCGCCAGCGAGAATTTTCCCTGGTCGCCGTAGCCTGCTCCGAAGGGAGTGCCGAGTTTTGCCGCGGTCATCTTCTGAAATCTTTGCAGATGCTCGCGGGCGCTATCGGCATCCCCTTTTCGCTGATAAGCCTTGGCGAGGCCGAATTCGGCGGAAGCGTGATAAGGAAACACGGCCAGCGCGGATTGAAACGCAGCAATTGCGGCGTCGTAGTTTTGCAACTGTGCATTCAGATAGCCGATGAAATAAAATGCATCAGGTTCGTTGGGCGCGATTTGCGCGACGCGCTGGAAGGCCTCGATGGCTTTTTCGTGCTCGCCGATGTCTTTGTAAGCAAGGCCGAGGTTATACCAGCCGTAAGGATCGCCAGGAAGTTTTTCCGTGGCTTCGAGCAGCGTTTTTTTGGCGTCGTCGGATTTCTGCTGACTGAGCAGAGCGATGCCCAGATTGAGTCTTGCGAGCGCGTATTCGGGCTGCGCTTTCAGCGCGGCAGCGAATTGTTTCTGCGCATCGGCAAATCGCTGCTGACCCATGTAGGCGACGCCAATGCTGTTCAGGCGCGCGGCTTCGGCGCTGGCCGTATCAGCAACCACGGTTGCGACACGGGTAACAGCGCGATGGGAATTCCTGGCAGCTTTGAGCAGCGGCAATCCTGGCACCAGCAAAAGCAAAGCAAGTACAAACGGGCAGGCGCGGCGAAGGTTTATTCGCATGATTCGGCAGATATCCTGTCTTGGGCGAGATCGGACCGCGCAATTCTCTCGCGCAACCACAATGATTTTCGCGACGTTGATGTTGCACGTCAAATGCTTTTGCGGGTGACTTGACGCTCTACGAGGTGGCTCTTAGGCTCGAATGGCGATCACAAGGACACTATGACGGCCCTTCATTACGTTTCACTGGCAGAACTTTCGCAGAAAATTCGCAGCGGAGAGATTTCGCCGCGCGAGCTGATTGAACAGCGCCTGGCGCGAATTGAAAAAGTTCAGCCGAGGTTGAACGCGTTTGTGCACATTGACGCCGACGGGGCGCGAGGAGAAGCGCAGAGGGCGGAACAAGGCGTGCGTCGGGGCGACGTGGTGGGACCGCTCCATGGGATTCCTGTGACGGTGAAAAGTTGCATAGATGTGGCCGGGTGGCCATGTGCGGCGGGTTCCCTGCTTCGGAAAGATAATCGCCCGGGCAGCGACGCGGTGCTGGTAGGTCGATTGCGCAAAGCCGGCGCGATTTTGCTGGGCAGCACGAATACCCCGGAATTCCTGATGGCGTATGAAACGGACAACTTGGTCAGCGGAAAAACGAGTAATCCCTGGAATCTGGAATTTTCCTCGGGCGGATCGAGCGGCGGCGAAGCGGCAGCCATTGCGGCCGGTTGTTCGGCCGGAGGAATTGGCAGCGACGGCGGCGGCTCGATTCGAGTGCCCGCGCATTTCTGCGGAATTTGCGGATTGAAGCCAACGCCGGGGCGAATTCCGTCAAGCGGACATTACCCCGCGGGCAACAGCGCATTTGGCTGGCTGGGAGTGGTAGGGCCGATGGCGCGGACGGTGGGTGATTTGAAAATTTTGTTTGCCGCGTTGCGCGAGCCGGATGCGGGTGATCAGCCGAGCACGCCGATGGCGAAAGCGGCAGCAGAGCTGCCGCACCACAAAATGCGTCAAGGCGAGAAATTGCGCATCGGAATTCTGGAAGGTGACGCGCTGGGACGAGTCACTCCCGAAACGCAAATGGCAGTGAGGCAGGCGGCGCAACTGCTGGCCTATTGGGGTTTTGAGTTGGAACCATTTCGGTTGAGCAGACTAGACCGGGTGCTGGAGCTGTGGTGGTTTTTCTTTGCAACGGTGGTCAGTGAACTATTCGCAGCAGAAATTCGCGGACGAGAAGAATTGCTGAGTCCGATCTTTTGTGACTATCTCGCAGCGGCGCGGCGAACAACATCCCAACCTATGCCCATGCTGGAGTTCGTTGGGATGTGCGCGGAACGAGACCAGGAACGCGAACAAATCCTGCAGGCGATGCGCGATGTGCCGATATTGCTGTCGCCAGTCTGCTCCGCGCCGGCATTCCGGCATGGAGAAGGAAGTTACCAACCGCAAGTGGGGTACCGCGACACCATGAGGCATTCACAATGGTTGAATTTAGCGGGCTTTCCGGGAGTAAGCGTTCCGATGGGCAAATCCCCGCAAGGGTTGCCGATTGGCGTGCAACTCATCGGGCGGCCGTACCAGGATGAGTTGGCTCTGGACATAGCGGAGTGTTTAGAGAAGGCGCGTGGGCCGTGGCAGGCGCCGCCGCTTTTGTAGTCGTGCAAGGGCCTGCTGTGCAACAAGGAGTTATCACCGGGAGCACCGAGGAAAAATAGGCGCGCAGAAAGGAAAAGACGCAGGAAAAAAGAGAGGGAAAAGCACCCGTCTGTCCGGCAGCGGCCGGACCGCATAAACCACGGAAGACCGGCCACTACGAAATCAGGGTTGCTCGACTAGTTCGGGGTTGGGCACGAGTTGTTCCTTCATTTTCTCCTGTTCCTTGGCGAGTCCCGAGGCAAATAGTTTTTTCGCTTCGGCCAACTCGGCTTCTCCTTCTGCCTTACGTCCCAGGCGTAACAATACTTGCCCGCGGATCAAGTGCACGTTGTGATTTTTTGGCGCGTATTTCACCGCTACATCGAGTTCTTTGAGGGCTTCTTCTTCCTTGCCCCGGCGGTGCAGGATTTGGGCGATTTCCAACCGCGAAATGGGCAATCGCGGATCGCGCATTAGGGCTTCGCGATATTCAGTAAGCGCCTGATCCTCTTTGCCGGCTTGCAGGAATAGCCGCGCCAGTTGCTCGTAGCTGAACGGCATGTCGGGATCGTTGACAATCTCCTTGCGAAATTCGGCTTCCGCTGTGTCGTGGTCCTGCAAGTGCTCGTAGGCCATGCCCAAATTGAAATGCAGAAATGGAAAATGGGGATCCAGCGCTTCGACTTTTTTCAATTCGGCCAAAGCCTTCTGGTCGTCGCTGCGGCCGAGAAGCGCTTTGGCCATGAGAAGGTGAAACTGCGGAGTGTCGCCACCGACTTCGACCAAGCGCTGCAGTGCTTTTTGGTCGAGCTCCTTGTGGCCTGAATAAAACGCTGAGATATCCAAAACATAGAGATACACAAACTGCTCGGACATTTTTGGCCAGAGCGGTTCCAGGGTCTTGACCGCATCCTCGTGCTGCCCGACAAACGAATAACAGAGACCTAAGAGATAGCGAGGTTGTGCGGCGTCAGGTTGATCGCGAACCGCACCGGTGAGCGGCGCGATGGCATCTGGGTAGTTGCCGCGCCTGTATTCGGCCAGGCCGATGTTCAGTCGAATGCCCGCCATTTTCGGAGCCAGTTTTTCCGCATGGCGAAGGTCGGTCAGAGCTCTATCCCAGTTCTTACGGCGCATTTCGACTACGCCGAGATTCACGTAGGCGGCAGCCGACTGCGGGTCCAGTTTCACTACCTTCCTAAAAGCGGTCTCGGCGGAGTCCAGATCGTTGTTGGCTAGGTAGTTTTGTCCCTCCTGAAAAATCGCGGCGGGTGACGATGCAGCGCCATCCTGGGCTCTTAAATAGGGGACCAGGCTGGGGAAACCCACAACGCAAACCCCGATCGCAACCATCAGGAGAGTGACCGGCCTAAACCGATTTAGCGCAAGCGGCACAGCGCGCCTCCACGCAGATTGATACTACTGGATTTCGCAAGGTCGTAGTGGTCGTCGCGGTTTCCAGGGACCAGGGGAGTAACAGGGTCGAGGTATCCCATCAGAGTGGCTCTTGCAATTGGGGCTTGACATTTGCATAAAATTGCAATATTAACTCGTTTTAATAGCTTTCGAGGGTGCGTGTACCGTCGAGTGGCAGGGGTGGCGTGCGATGGGTAGTGTCCAGTCCGGCGGAACTCAGCATTTCCGCAAACTCCCACCAGCGTGATCTCCTTCCGATGTCCGAGACTTGAATTTTGAGCGGAGGTATCACTGTGAAAACTACTGGGCGCTGGTCCCAATTTAATCTTGCGACTCGAAGTTTCCTCCTTAAAGTTTCTACGACGATTTTACTTGTCCTGGTACTGGCCTTGCTGACGCCCGCGCAGGACACCGGTTATATCAGCGGCACCGTAACTGATAAATCTGGGTCCGCCGTTCCCGGCGCGAATGTAGAGATCAGGAATACCGCGGGAAGCATTACGCGAGCGACCGTCACGAATGGAGACGGCGCGTTCGTCATTCCGGGGTTACCGGGCTCCACCTACGACCTGACCGTCACGGCTAAGGGCTTTCAGAAATTCATCGCCCAAAAAATAGTGCTGGAGGTTGCCCAGAAGGCGCGCGTCGATGTGCAACTGGTTGTGGGCACGGTGACAGAGGAAGTGGTAGTTACTGGCGAAAACGTCGCCCAGGTCGAAACAACCTCGTCAGAACTCGGCGGCACGGTCACCGGAAAGCAAATCGATCAGCTTATGCTCAATGGGAGGAATTTCGTTCAGTTGGCCGCTTTGACTCCTGGCGTTGTGAATCAGGGTCCAGATGAGGCCGCGGTCGGTGTCACAAACATCTTCTTCAGCGTTAACGGCGGCCGCGAAGAATATAACAACTGGGAGCTGGACGGTGGCGACAATATGGACAACGGATCAAACCAAACGCTCAACGTGTATCCGAGTTTGGAAGCGATCCAGGAATTTAAAGTGCTGACCTCAAACTACGGCGCGCAGTACGGCCGCAACGGGTCCGGTACTATCGAGGTGGAAACAAAGTCGGGTCAGAGTGCGTTCCACGGCAGCGCGTATTATTATGGGCGCAACGAGGCTTTCAACGCCCGGTCGTGGGAACAAGGCCAGGATACGACGCAGCCAAAGGCACTGTACCGCAAGCACGACTATGGTTATACGTTTAGCGGCCCATTTTTCATACCAGGCCATTACAACACCGACAAGAAGAAGACCTTCTTCTTTTGGTCACAGGAATGGCGTAAGGAATTGAACCCTACCACGATTACTCAAAACGTTCCCTCCGATGCCGAGCGCGGACTGGTTGGCGGGTCGCAGACCGGATTCGGAAACTTCAGCGATCTTTGCCCGGGCGACGATTGTCCAATGGGTGTAAATCCCGCGGCGGTTCCGATCAGCCCAGTTGGTCAAGCCCTCATCGGGCTGATCCCGGCCGCAAATACCACGAATGGTGGTTTCCCTGCGGTTACGCAAACGGTTTCGCCATCCACCACCTGGCGCGAGGAGCTTATTCGCGTGGATCACAACCTGACGGACAACTATCGTCTGACGTTCCGTTATATCCACGATTCATGGCACACGGTGGTGCCAAATCCGCTCTGGGGAAACGGGAACTCCAACTTCCAAAGCATCAACACGGATTTTGTCGGGCCAGGGACCAGCTTCGTGGCCAAGATGACGGCGAATATTACCCCGACTCTACTCAATGAATTCGTGGCCAGCTACACAGGAGACCATATCTTCCTTACCGCCTTAAATAATCCACCGCTGCCCTCGCCATTCCCTATGGGTTTTCTGTTCGATAATGGCTTTGGCGGAAAGCTCCCATCCATCCAACTGCAGAGCAATTTGGCGTATGGCGGCAGCTTCGGCCAGGACACCGGCTATTTCCCATGGGTCAACGCCAATCCTACTTACACTTATCGGGACAACGTGAGCAAGATTGTTGGCACGCATACTCTACAGTTCGGAGCGTACGCCGTCTTCGCTCAGAAGAACGAAGCAAATTCCCCGGATGTCCAGGGCATTCTCACCTTCGACACCACTTCACTGTTTACCACCGGTAACGCATTCGCCGATTTGTTGCTGGGCCGCATCGGAAACTACAAACAGTGGAGCTCTCAAACCAAGTATTACAACCGCTACAAAATCGTCGAACCGTATTTCCAGGATGATTGGCGCGTGACCAAACGCTTGACCCTGAATCTCGGCTTGCGTGTGAGCATGTTCGGCACCTACCGCGAACGGTACAAGCAGGCCTTTAACTTCGAGCCGAGCGCGTTTGTTGCCGGGGGTTCACCAGCAATCGACCCGGACACCGGAGCATTGGTTGCTGGTTCGGGAAACCCGTTCAACGGCGTTATTCAGTGCGGCGGCAAGGGCGGAACTTCCGCCGTACCGGCGCCCGTTTTGGCTTCTTATCCAGCCGCTAACGTGGGTCCCTCGTCCCATGACGGCTGTCTCAAAGGACATTTATTCAATCCGGCGCCACGAATTGGCTTCGCATTCGATCCAAAGGGCGACGGCAAGATGGCAATCAGAGGCGGATACGGCATCTTCTTCGAGCACACCAATGGCAACGAAGGCAATACCGAGTCGCTGGAAGGTTCTGCTCCTCTGGTCATCACTTCCTCACAGAATAATATCCCGGACTACGCCAGCATCGGCGGACAAGGGACTTTGCTTTTCCCGCAAAGCCTCAATTCCATCCCTAGCAAGGCAATTTGGCCGTACATGCAGCAATGGAACCTGAGCGTTCAGAGAGAACTGCCGAGCCACATTATCCTCTCCGCCGCTTATGTGGGCAGCAAAGGCACACACCTGACCCTGCTGAACAATGGAAATCAGATCCTGCCGACAGCACCGTCGGCGAATCCTTTCGCGGCCGGTCAGCCAATTACAGCGGCCGATTGCTCTAGTCTCGGCGGCAGTCCAAGCGGGACACTGGCCAACGGGACGCCCATTTCGGGCCAAGCAGCGATTAATCTTAATGTTGCTTGTTCGAACGTGAACGTCGACGCGTTTCGCACCAATTTTCCCGGTTTCAGCGATATCAATTCGATCAGGGACGTCGCGAATTCGACCTATCACGCCTTCCAGGCTTCTGCCAGACGTACTGTCGGGTCGCTGACGCTCAGCCTCGCCTATACTTATAGCCACTCCATTGACGATTCCTCGGATCGTTTCGAAACCGCTTTCGTGAACGCCTATGACATCGCCGCGAATCGTGCAAGCTCCATTTTCGACTTGCGGCACAATTTTTCGATAAGCTACGTCTATGGTTTGCCGTTCTTTAAAGGGTCCGGCTTAACACACTCACTGTTGGGTGGTTGGCAAGTCTCCGGAATCACTGTTGCTCAGAGCGGCCTTCCCTTCACCGTAACCAACGGCACCGACTTCGGCGACAATGCCGGCGTGGGCAACGGCGTCGGGACCGGATCGCGTCCAGATCTCGTCGGAGATCCCAATGCAGTGACCTCGGCGCAAAAAGCGGCGGCAAGTTCCGTGTTTGGACCGCTGGCCTTTAATCCGGCGGCTTACGCATTGCCTACGGGTCTTACCTTCGGAAACGTAGGGCGCAACACACTGTACCTGCCGGGCCGCATCAACTTCGACTTCGGCCTGTTCAAGGAGTTTCCCATCAGAGAGAAAATGGGCTTCCAGTTCCGTTGGGAGATGTTCAACGTCTTCAACCACACGCAATTCTCCGGCGTCACCGGGAACGACACGATCGGCGCAAGCGGAGGAACCAACGCAGACATGGATACGGGCGACCCGGGTTCCGCGGCGAGCCTTGCCAGCTCCAGTTTTCTGCATCTGACGAATGCTCACAAACCGCGCATCATGCAATTTGGTTTGCGCTTCCAGTTCTAGTTTTCAACTTTCACCACCCCACAAGGGCGGCGCATTTCTTTTCGATGCGTCGCCCTTGTTTTTTGTATACTCCCACGGGTTGTGATAAGTCGTTTTGGCTGCAAGTTTTCTCCACGGAGAGTACACGCCATGAATCGTCGTGAATTTCTCGGAACGTCCGCCGCCGCACTACTTGCCTCCGAGTTATCCTGGGCGCTTCCCGTGGAACATAAGATTAAAGCCGTGGGCGTGCAGCTGTACACGGTTCGTAACGCGATGAAATCCGATTTTGAGGGCACGATAGCCAAGGTAGCGCAGATCGGCTACCAGGAAGTGGAGTTCGCGGGATATTTCGATCACCCGGCGAACCAGATCAGCGCGCTGCTGACGAAAAATGGGCTGACTGCTCCCTCCTGCCACGTCGGCTATGATGTGGTGGAGAAAAAGCTGGCCGAGCAGATTGAAATGTCGCAGGCCATCGGCCACAAATTCATTGTGTGTCCGTGGATTGAGGAAAAGCAGCGCGCCGAGCCAGACGGCTACAAGCGGGCAGCGGAACTGTTCCAGAAGGCCGGTGAGCAGACGCACCAGGCGGGCATTCAGTTCGCGTATCACAACCACACATT
>Ga0126381_100000632_pt1 | contig 38837 bp, 36 predicted proteins | sample PanSoiMetPlot_28_FD_96465 | JGI IMG/M metagenome (GOLD analysis project Ga0126381, IMG submission 96465) | Tropical forest soil microbial communities from Panama - MetaG Plot_28 | ecosystem: Environmental > Terrestrial > Soil > Tropical forest > Bulk soil | place: Panama | collected 2016-02-17 | reverse complement strand
GACCGCTTGTGACATTCCCCGGATCGAGATCGAGCACCTGGAGACGGTGCCACTCGACGCCGACGTCAACTTCCGCGGCGTGGGGGAGGGCGGCATGATAGTCGCGCCGCCCACGATCGTGAACGCGATCGAGGACGCGCTCGCACCGTTCGGTGTCCGGATCTACGAGCAGCACCTGCCCCCTGCTCGCATCCTGGAGGTCATCGAAGCGGCGAATGTCGGCTGAGAACGGTCCTTGACTTCGAGTCACAGCCTGCCCTGGGTACGGGCTGCCCGTAACACCAGGTCGGTGGACCCCAGCGGCCGGCGGCGCAGTGTGGTGGTTACGAAGATCACTAGGCCGCGCAATGCCACGGCTGGCGTTGGGCAGGCCCTGCGCGCCGCCCTCCGCACACGGCAGCTCAAGCCAGCGGGCAAATCCGCTGGCCTGGCCGGAGGTGCTAGTGCTGGAGTACGACGATAGTGAGGAGGGCTGATGGAGCTGCTGGCCGAGAAGCTGTTCTGCTGGGCGTCGATCCTGGACGAGCAGACCAGGCACCAGGCGCTCCAGACTGCCTTGATGCCGTTTATCTGCCCACATGTGGCGCTAATGCCGGATGCGCACCTGGGCAAGGGCGCGACTGTGGGCTCGGTGATCCCCACGGTGGGCGCGATTATCCCGGCTGCGGTTGGGGTCGATATCGGCTGCGGCATGATCGCTGTGCGGACGCAGTGGACCCGCGACGAGTTGCGCAGCCCTCTGGGCAGGCTGCGGGTAGCGATCGAGAAGGTGATCCCGCTCTCGGCGGGCCACCACAACAAGAACGTGCACGCCTCCTACACGAGGAAGCGGATCGAAGACCTGGAGGCCACCCACGGGATCGAGTCGGCCGTCCGGATCAAGCCGGCCTGGTACCTGGAGCTGGGCAGCCTGGGCAGCGGCAACCACTTCATCGAGATCAGCGTGGACGAGGCCGACCGGGTCTGGGCCTTCCTGCACTCGGGGTCTCGTGGTATCGGCAACAAGCTGGCCAACCTGCATATCAAGACGGCGCAGGCGCTCTCCCAGAAATGGCACATCAGCCTGCCCGACCGCGATCTTGCTTATCTGACCGAGGGCACCCCTGAGTTCGCCGACTACATCCGTGACCTGCGGTGGGCGCAGAAGTTCGCGTTGCTCAACCGGGAGGAAATGATGAGCCGCGTGCTGGACTGCCTGGCCGAGTTCATGGGCTCCCCGGTGACCACCCTGGAGACCATCAATTGCCATCACAACTACACCGAGCGGGAAGAGCACTTCGGCCGGCAGGTGTGGCTATCGCGCAAGGGCGCGATCGACGCGCACTCCGGCGTCCGGGGCCTGATCCCCGGATCGATGGGAACCCGATCGTATGTGGTGACCGGCAAGGGCAACGCGCTGGCGCTGTGCTCCTCACCTCATGGCGCAGGGCGCCAGTACAGTCGCACCGCCGCGCGCAAGACGTTCAGCATGGGCGAACTTGAGGCCGCCATGCATGGCATCGAATGGCGCAGGACCAGCGCGTTCCTCGATGAGATCCCCGGAGCCTACAAGTCGATCGACACAGTCATGTTGGACGCGAAGGACCTGGTGTCTGTCGACCACGAGCTGCGTCAGATCGTCAACGTCAAGGGCGACTAGTCCATCGCGGGCGGCCACGCCTGGGTCGGCCTCCCGCGCAGCAGCCTGCGCGGAGGTCAGGCTAATCGCGCTTGCGGCGCGGCAGCTGCCAGCGGCGGATCGACAGCCTGGCCGGCGTGGGCGTGACTTTGGCTGCGCTCAGCGCGGCGGGCCGGCCGCCGCCGTCCAGCCAGCCGGCAATGGCATCCGTGCATTCACGCGGCGCCTCCAGCTGGGGTAGATGCCCGACGTCCGGCAGCACGACCAGCGACCAGGATGGGCGGGCCCTCGCTGCCGCCCTGGCAGCGGAGACCGGCACCAGCCGGTCTCGCGCGCCGTGGATCAGCAGGACCGGGCACGTGAGCGAAGCGATGCCTGCCCGATACGCGTGGCCACCCAGTCCTGCGGTCGCGATCACCGACCGGGTGGCCACACCCAGGTCGTGACCGGCCTCGGCGAACCCGGCGCGGCTGCGTTCCATCTCGATGTGCTGGGCGACTACGTCGGCGGGCACCCGAGACGGGTGCTGGCAGCACAGGGACAAGATGCGTGCGACTCTCACCGTCGGCGGAAGCTTGTGCACGCCGCGCAGCAACGCCGAGCCGATGCCGGGCATGCCGCCTGCGACGAACACGGTCGCCACCAGCAGATCCGGCCTCGCGGGCACGAACGGCAGAGCAGGGTCGATCAGCACCAGGCCAGACACGCTGTCTGGAGCGGCATGCGCCTCCAGCAGCGAGATCATTCCGCCCATCGAGTTGCCCATGAGGATGACCGGGCCATCGGAGACGGACTTGATGAACAGGTCGAGCAGGTGCCTGTTCGCCTGCACATCGGTGCCGCGGTGGCCCGAGCGGGTCAGGCCGTGGCCAGCCAGATCCGGCGCGAGGACGCGGTACCGGGCGGTCAGGAGCGGCGCGATGGCCGACCAGTTCACCGCTGAGCCGGCCAGGCCGTGCACGCATACGATCAACGATCCGCGGCGCGGCCCGCCAAAGTCGATGAAGTGCACCGGGCCGCCGATATCGAGCCACCGCGAGGTGCCGGCTCTCGGCTGGCTACCGGGCGCCGAACCGCCAGCGGCCGGTCCTGCCCGGGCGGCTGGCCCGCTCACCCCCCGTCGCCAGCCCGGCGTCGACGCACGGCATCTGTGAGTTCTTCGATGCCGCGCTCGATGCCACGGGCGAGAACGCCGATATCGGGAGTCGTGGCGTAGTCGCCGGTAATGCCGAAGGTCAGCTGGCCGCAATAGCTGAAGATCGACACGCCGGTGCGCAGGTTCGTCGCGATCGGAACATACGGGATGATCTCCACGAGTTTGCGACCCAGGCTGTAGAGCGGCTGCTGCGGCCCGGGCACGTTGGTCGTGACGGTGGCGATCTCGTCATGCCGGATCCGGTAGCCGAGCCGCACCACCTGGGACGCCAGCGGGTACGGCGTGAACTTGCCCAGGGCAACGAGTGCCTCGGCTGCCGACTCCGCCCTGATCGTCTTGAGCGCCGACATCTCTGCGCTAATGGCGCCCAGGCGCTCGACCGGATCGGTCAGGTGAACTGGCAGGTCAGCTAGCACGACCGAGACTCGGTTGTCGCGGATGCCTTCGTCGCCGGGCGCGCGTGTCGAGACAGGGATCAGCGAGGGAAGCATGTGCGGCGCAGGATGCTCACCGCGGGACAGCAGCAAGGTCCGGAAGCCGCTGCTGATCGCCGCCAGCACGACGTCGTTGACGGTCCCGCCGAGTTCGTTCTTGATCGTCTTGACCTCGCTGAGCGAACCGCGTACCCAGGTGTACCGGCGCTGGCGGCTGATCGGTCCGCTGAGCGATGAACCTGTTGCCGGCGAGGCAGACGCGGCGATCTTCAGGGCAGCGCGCGCCGTCTGGGACGCCTGCCGGAAGGTAACCCTGGGCCGGGTCAGCGCTCCGGCAAGCGCAATCGCACCCCGCGCGGGCCGGGCAACCAGGTCGGCCGACGCCGACGCGGCGAGAGCAAATCCGTTTGGCTCGGCCGCCACTTGCCATGCCTCGACGGTCGGCGGCTCAGGCTCGGGAGACAGGTCGAAGATGACGCGGTACATATCGAGGCCGGAAATCCCGTCGACCATGCAGTGATGGACCTTCGAGATGAGCGCCCAGCGGCCCTCGCTGAGCCCTTCCACGAGCCAGTACTCCCACAGCGGGAAGTGCCGGTCGAGTCGCTGCGTCATTACGAGCGCGACAAGGTCAGCCAGCTGTTCGTCTCCGCCGGGCGCCGGCAGTCCGGTTTGCCGGATGTGATAGTTGAGGTCGAAATTGGGATCGTCAACCCAGACGGGCGGGCCGAGCCGGAACGGCACCGTCCGCAGCTTCCGGCGGTAGATAGGCACCATCGGCAGCCGGCCTTCGACGGCCTTGTAGAACTCCTGGTAGGTCGGGGCTGGACCCTCGAACACGGCGATGGACGCGATTGCGAACGAGGCGTTCCGGTCCTCGTCCTCGGCGTCCACGAACTGCGCATCCATTGGGTTCAGACGCTCCATGACACCCCCTGCTCCGGTCCGCGACTAACCGTGCGGCGGGACCGTCGCGCCGCGGAGATGTGTACCGAGCTTAGTCCCGCCGAACTTGTCTTCCATCGCCCGTTGGTCCCTGGCCAGGGAGAACAACGGCACGGATCGGTATGCCCTGCCCTGGCACTGAGCAACTTCAAAACCCATCTGGTCGCCGCTAGTCTGCATGGCCGGTCGCACCGTGCATGGCGAGCTGAGCTACGGCGACCAGGCCAGTTTCAACCGGGCGAGCGATGGGCGCACAATCGTGGGGTGAGCGTGCAACTGAATCACACCATCGTCTCGTGCCGCGACCAGCAGCGGTCGGCGAACTTCCTGACCGGGATCCTCGGGCTGCAGGCGCCAGCCAGATTCGCGCACTTTCTCGTGGTAGAGGCAGACAACAATGTCTCGTTGGATTTCGCCGAGACCGCCGGACCGATCACGCCACAGCACTACGCGTTCCTGGTGGGTGAGGAAGATTTCGACGCTGCCTTCAGCCGGATCCGCGGTCAGGCCCTGCAGTACTGGGCCGATCCGGGCCGGACCCAGCCAGGCGTCGTCAATCACCGGGACGGCGGCCGCGGCGTGTACTTCGAGGACCCAGACGGTCACCTGCTGGAAATGCTGACCCGGCCCTACGGCAGCGGGGGCTAACAGCCGCCCGGCCGCCGCGCTCGGGCCTATCCGCGTGGCCGACGCCGCGCCGGCGGTCTGACCAGAGCCCAGCGGTGCCCGAACGGGTCGACGATCACCGACGCGCGGCCGTAGGGCTGGTCCGCCGGCTCCCGTTCCACCGCCGCGCCGTCGCGCCGGGCCCGCTCGGTAGTCGCGTCCACGTCGTCCACCTCCAGGTGGAGCGTGTGGCTGAAGGTCGCGGGGGAGTCGGGCGCGCGCACGGGCACGTCGGGCCACAGGTCGGAGGCCTCGGCAAACATCAGCACGGCGTCGCCGAGACCGACCTCGGCGTGGCCGATCGTGCCGTCGGCGTTGACGTGGAGCTCGGCGCGACGCTCCGCGCCGAACACCTCGACGTACCACTCCAGGGCGCGCCGGGCGTCGGACACGACGATGTAGGGGGTGAGTGTCGGAGGCCAGGCGGGCTCGCGCTCGACCCGGGCAGCGACGGTCTGGTGGGACATGGTTCCTCCTGGGGTTGCCAAGACCTCCCGGGTCAGCCGCATCCGCAGCCGCCGGGCGAACTGGGGGTCCGGATCGACCGGCGTGACGGGCTCGCGCAGGTCCTCGAACGGATCTGTCATCTCGAGCCCTCCTCTGCCTCGTAGATCCGGCGAAAGGCGGCGCGGGCTCGAACCAGCAGCGCCTCGGTAGCGTGCACGGTGCGATCTAGTTGCCTGGCCACTTCGGGTACCGGCAGCCCGTCGAGGTAGCGCAGCATGAGCGCGGCCCGGTGCTGCACCGCGAGCCGGTCGAGCACCTCGCGGGCGCGGATCCGGTCCACCACCGTGTCCCACGGGTCATTGACGCGCGCTGGCTCGCCGTCGAGCAGGCGCAATCCGCGCTGCTCCCGCTCCGACCGCCGCCAGTGATCGGCGAGCTTGTGCCGGGCAACCCCGATGAGCCACGGGATCGACGGATCGGGCGCGCCCGGATTGCGGGCCGCGTGCACGGCGGCCAGGAACGACTCGGCCGTGAGGTCCTCGGCCAGGCCAGCGTCGCCACAGCGGGCCAGCAGGTAACCGTAGACGTGCGGTAGCGCATCGTCGTACAGCGTCAGCAGCCCGAACGCCGGGTCGGGCTGAGCCTGCGGGTCCGTCACACCCTCATCGTCGTTCGGGCGGTCGGCACTCCGACGCCTAGTGCCGAACTTTCCTCCTGCCGGGCAGCCGATCGCGACCACGCCGTGAGGCTCCGGCTCAGCGGTCGTCCCGTCGGAGTGAGCGGCGCTCGCAGGTGAGCCCGCCGCCGTCGAACTACTCGACGGTGGCCAGCGTGCCTTCCGAGCCAACGATGATCTTCGACAGATCCAGGTCTCCCGATGGGGTCGAGCCGTCCTGCCTGCTGACGCTGCGCGACGAGTACCTGGCGCTGCTCCCCGGTGACGCGGATGCGAAGGCCGTGGCGGCCGCGACCCGGCTGCCGGTGGAACTGCTCGTCGAGGCCATCGCGGATGGCCGGATCCGCTTGCCGGCTCGGAACGAGTTCAGCGGCCGGCGCATCTTGTTCCATGGTCACTGCCACCAGAAGGCGCTGACCGGAACCGCGGCGACTGTCGCGCTGCTGCGCAGCATCCCCGGGGCGGAGGTCATCGAGCTAGACGCCGGGTGCTGCGGCATGGCGGGGTCGTTTGGCTACGAGGCGGAGCACTACGTGCTGTCAATGAAGATCGGCGAACTGCGGCTCTTCCCCTCCATCCGGGCGGAGCCCGAGCAGACGATCATCGCTGCGACCGGGGTTTCGTGCCGGCAGCAGATCCGGCACGGAACCGGGCGGCCAGCGCTGCACCCGCTCGAGGTCGTCTGGCGGTCGCTCCAGGAGCGTTCCGGACGATAATGGGCTCGCGCTCACTCGTGCCGCTGGTACAGCGGTGAGGACTGCTTGAGCTGGCGCAGCATCATTCGCATGTCGGCGATGAGGTTGCCACTGGCGTCGTGCGCCCTGCTGTCGAACCACATCACCTCCGTCTTCGGGGTCTGGCTGACCGCGACGACCTCACCTGTGACGCGATAGCGGTTGTCCAGCAGCACCGGACCGGACCGGAACCGTATTTCGATAGCTCCGAACAGTCCGACATGGTCGCCCATCGATGCCTTCGCCTCGTCAAGCAACCGTGCGTAGAGGAGGTCCACGACCGTTGATGGCGCGGCGATGGGACCGCCCCAGGGTGATGGTCCGGTGTACCAGTCGAGTGGCTCGGTCACGCCATGCTGGTCGATGCGCCGCCGCTGCCGTTCGCCGTCCAGCGTCAGCGTGACGTCGCCAAGCACGGCGCCGGGCTTCAGGCCTGCGAGGATGCGCAACTCCGCCGAGTCGACCGGGCGCAGGTCACGCGACCGCAAGGCGGACGTCTCGGCCGGCTGCCCGCGGCCGGCCGTTCCCTCGGCGACAACAACATCATCGGACGTGGTCGCCCAGGCTCTGGTCTGCACGTCGCGCTGGCGTGGCGGTCGCTCGATGAAGGCGCAAACCGGCTCGCCATCGGTTGTCGCGTGGCGGAAGTAGAGCGACAGGCTCCCGTCCTCGAACCAGCCGCTGCCGAAAGCGCTGAGTGCCAGTGGCGGGAACTGATCCATGTGGATGCTGCCCGCTACAGTCCCGCCCCGGAAGCCGAGTGCCGTGGCGGTCGCGTCGTCATGAATGCTGCCGGCGACCCCGGCCGCGAGGTTACGTGGCTTGCGCACCGGTCCTGCGAGCACGTCGACCGTCATCAGTGTCTCCCGTGACCAACCGAATGCTGTGCTGACTTTCTGCCTACCGTGTTATCACGCGGCACCTCGCTCGGCCACCTGCCTGATGTCGGTGGCGGGGCCTACGGTTGCGGCATGGAGACCCGTGAAGCAGCGCAGCGGTGGGCAGATGTATGGGAGCGGGGCTGGCACGACCATAACGTGGCTGCCATTACGGCTCTTTACGCTGAGAAGGCCTTCTGGCAGCAACATCCGTTCCGCGATCCGGAGCCTGATTACCTCGCCCGCGTGTTCGCAGCGGAGGAATCGGCTCAGTGCCAGTTCGGCACGCCGATCGTCGATGGTGATCGGGCGGCCGTACCCTGGAGCGCGCAGACGCGCCTGGCCGATGGCGACACCGAGACGCTGGCCGGGGTGTCGTTGCTTCGCTTCAGCCCAGACGGACTTGTCCTGGAAGAGCGTGACTTCTGGAACCAGGGCTGACGCCTGCCGTCAGGCAAAGCCAGCCCGCCGCGCTCCTGCTGCATCACACCGTGATGACGACCTTCCCGGTAGCGTGGCCTTGCTCGAGGTACCGGATAGCCTCAGGCACTTCGGTCAGGGCGTAAGTCCTGTCGATGACCGGAGTGACCTTCCCCTCCTCGAGAAGCTGGCGGAGGACGGCAAGGTCGGCTCGGCGCTGCCGCGCCAGGAACGGAAGCAGCCGCTGGCTGACTATCGGCGACAGCGCGAGCAGCTTAATGGGGCCTATGAGCGGCGAGATCCACTGCCCGTTCACCGGGCCACCGACGGCCACCAGCACCCCGTTACGGGTGAGTATCCGCCGGCACTCGCTAACCGACTTGCTGCCTGCCACGTCGATGAGCGCGTCATAACGCTGGCCGCCCCTGGTGAAGTCTTCCTTTGTGTAATCGACGACATGGTCCGCGCCGAGCGACCTGACCAGCTCCACCTTGGCAGTGCTGCAGACGCCGGTCACCTCGGCGCCGAGCGCTTTGGCGATCTGCACAGCGAAGGTGCCTACGCCGCCTGCCGCCCCGTTGATCAGAACTTTCTGCTGTGCCTGGACCCGAGCCTTGTCGCGCAGGGCCTGCAAGGCCGAGAAGGCGGCCACCGGCACAGCCGCTGCCTGCTCGAATGTCAGGTTTGGCGGCTTTCTCTCTACCACCCCGTCTTGCGGGAGGCGCACGTACTCAGCGAACGTCTCGCTTCGGCCGCCGAAGACCTCGTCGCCAACACCGAACATGGTGACGTCCTTGCCGACCGCCTCGACGACACCTGCCATGTCTGCACCAAGACCCCTGACCTTCGGCTTGGACAGTCCGGACATGGCACGGAGCAGATATGGCGTGCCGCGCAGGTAGTGGAAGTCGAGCGGGTTGACCGCGGCCGCATGGACCCGCACCAGGATGTCGTTGTCACCCACTGCGGGTAGCGGCACGTCTTCGAGCGTCAGGACCTCTGGAGGGCCATAGACGTGATACCGGATCGCCTTCACGCGTGCTCCTTCCGTAATTCGTGTGTTCAGCCAGGTGGAGTGGCGGTGCTAGCAGGAAGAGGTAGCACAGACCGGCACAGGCCGCGAGGACGCCAATGATCAACGGCTGGCAGTCGGCTCAGGTGCCAGCCGGCTCGTGCGCGAACTCTTCCCGCAGCTTGAACTTCTGGATCTTGCCTGACGGCGTGAGCGGGAACTCATCGACGAATACCCAGTGCACCGGTGTCTTGTAGGGGGCGAGGTGCTCGCGGCAGTGTGCCCGCAGCTCGGTCGCTGACGGTTGCGGCTGCCCCGGCACCGGCCGCACGAAGGCTGTAACCACTTCGCCCCACGTCGGATCCGGGATCCCGACGACTGATGCCTCGGCAACGGCCGGATGAGCGAACAGCACGTCCTCGATCTCTCGCGGATAGATGTTCTCGCCGCCGCGGATGATCATGTCCTTGACCCTGCCCTCGATGCGCAGGCAGCCATCGGCGTCCATGGAGGCCAGATCACCGGTGTGGTACCAGCCATCGGCGTCGATCGCCTCGGCCGTGAGCTCCGGGGCGTCATGGTAACCGCGCATGACCAGGTAACCGCGTGCGCAAAGCTCGCCGACCTGGCCGGGGATGACAGGCTCGCGAGTTGCGATATCAGCAATCTTCACTTCAGTGTGCGGGAGCGGCGTGCCGAGGGTCTCAGCCCGCTGCTGGGCGGGTGCATCGGGCTTAACCTGAGTCACCAGCGGAGAGCACTCGGTGGTGCCGAACACGATGCTGAACGCCACCCCGAGACGCTCCTCGACTTGCCGCACGAGACCGGCCGGCACAGGCGAGCCTCCGGAGACGGCCACTCGCAGTGAAGACAGATCCCGCTTGCCCATTTCGGGGTGCCCGAGCATGGCGATCATCATCGTCGGCACGCCAACAAGGAACGACGACCGTTCGCTCTCGCAGAGCTCGAGCACCAGCGCAGGGTCGAAAGCCAGCACCGGCACATGCGTGCTCAGGCTCTGGCAGGCCCCGAGCACTCCCATCGCACAGCCCGCGGTGTGGAACATCGGCATCGGATTGACCAGCACGTCGCCGGGCCGAAACCCGGCGCGCTGAGCATAGAACCGCGCGTTGTTGGTGAGCCCGCGATGATGGAGCTCCGCGCCCTTCGGGAAGCCGGTTGTGCCCGAGGTGTATTGGATCTGCGCGATGTCATAGGGCTGAACGTCGGGCAGTGCCGCTTCTGCTGGCGCCGTGGCCAGAAAGTCTTCCCACTCGGTGAAAAGGACCACGTCACGAAGCGCTGGTACCTCTGGCCGGACCTGATCCAGATATGTAGCCATAGGGCTGCGGTACTCGGGGATCAGGAAGATGCCCGCCGATCCGGACTGATTCAGCACGTAGGCAAGCTCGGCCGGCCGCAGCGCCGGATTGACGGTAACCAGCACAAGCCCAGCAAGTGCGGCTGCATATTCGAGGATGATCCACTCGGGCAGATTGTGCGCCCACACCGCAACGCGCTCACCAGGCGCGAACCGCCTGGTCAGCCCGCGCGCCGCTTGCTCGGCTTCGGCAAGCAGCTCAGCGTACGTCCAGCGCCTGCGGCTAGCCGGGTCGGGATGTCCGCCGACCATGGCAACGCGATCTGGGGCGGCCGCGGCGGCGGCACGCAGCACCCCGCCGACAGTGGTATCCAGCACTGGCTGTGACGTATCCGCCGGCCAGTACGACGTCGTCAGTGCAGGCATAGCTGGCTCCGAAGCCCACGACGATCGGCAAATTACCGCAATCAAAGCAGTTTTCACCCGCAAGTCAACTGCCATCCGGCCAGGCGAGCTGCGTACCCTGGGACCCGGAAACCTGGGCATACAGTCAGACTGGCCATTGGCCACCGAGCAGTCGGAGCCGTTATTGCTGACCAGTACTTCCGGCGCTCCGATTGACCTGCTCGATCCCTTCTTGTATGCCGGCGACCCGCATCCGGCATATCAGTGGCTGCGGGACGAGGCGCCCACCTACTGGGACCCGGTCAACGAAATCTGGGGCGTCTCCCGACACCACGACGTGCTGTACATCGAGCGCGACACAGCTCGCTACAGCTCGGCCAGAGGCAGTCGGCCGCTCATCGAAATGACGGCTTCGATGATCAACAGGGATGACCCACGGCACAAGCAGCAGCGCAAGCTGGTGTCGGGACGGTTCTCCCCGCGCGCTGTGGATCGGCACGAAGACCGTGTGCGGGCGCTGGCGGTCGAGCTGATCACGGCAGCGCAGGCGAAAGGCACCGTGGAGGTTGTGGCGGATCTGGCTGCGCCCCTGCCCGCGATGGTGATCGCCGAGCTGCTCGGTTTCGACCGAGCCCAGTGGCGGAAATGCCAGGAGTGGTCGGAGCGGACGATGAGCTCCGCTGGCTTCCGCAACGACGACCCGCGTCAGCCGGCCGGGTCACCGGAAGCAATCGGCGAATTCGTGGCTGCCTTTACGGAGCTGATCGGCGCACGCCGGGCCGATCCTCGCGATGACCTGGTCTCTGCGTGGATCCATGGGAGCGTCGACGGCGAACCGCTGGACACTGCCGAGATCATTCAGGAAGGCCTGCTGCTGCTGGACGGCGGAGCCGAGACGACCCGGTCGGTGATCGGCCAGACGGTGTGGAATCTGGCGCGGTTCCCTGACCAGCGCGAGATCCTGCTCGCCGACATGTCGATCCTGGCTGGCACAGCGGTAGAGGAGTTTATCCGGTACGCCACGCCGATCCTCAACATGCGGCGGACCGTGACCGTCGATCACGACCTGCATGGCCAGCGGCTGCGGGCTGGCGATCAGGTGCTGCTCATGTATGGAGCGGCCAACAGCGACGAGAGGGAATTCGACGAGCCGCGATGCTTCGATGTGACGCGGCGGCGGGGCAGCCATGTAGCGTTCGGATTTGGCACGCACTTCTGCCTGGGCGCCAACCTTGCCCGGCTGGAGCTGCGCGTGATGTTCGAGGAGTTGCTCCGGAGGCTGCCCGGCTTCGCGCTCGTGCCGGATCACGAGCCTGCGTTCGCGCCCGGTTACTTCACTCGGACCCTCAAGGAGCTGTGGGTCGAGGTCAGCCCTGTCCGGTCACGTTAACCAGACGTTGGCCAAGGTCGCGTCGACGGCTGCACCGCAGCGGCGAGCCTCCGGGTTGCCGCGAACTTACAGAAGCCTGATCGCGGTCAGCCAGTAGTAGAGGACATAGGACCCGGCGAGCCAGAGCACGACGGCGCTCAACCATCCGACGTGCCGTCCGAGAGCGCGGGCCCGCTTGATCAGGCCATCGCCGAGCCAGGCGGTGGCGATGGTACACGCGGTCAGTACCAGGCCCATGCCGATCCCGAACAGCATGAACTGTCCCACGGCGCTGGCCAGTCCGTGCAGCTGAAGTGAGGTGCCGACGACGCCCAGGAATACTGGCAGGGTGCAGCCGAGTGACGCCAGTCCGTAGGCCGCGCCGTAGGCGGCGTATCCGCCGAGGCCCTGACGCCGGGTGGCGGCCCCGAGGCGCTGAGCCATCCGGGGCGCGAGCGGGAAGTTCAGCTCATGCCCGGACGCTAGCAGGCCGCCGAGCAGGATCAGGCCAGCGCCGACGGTGACGCCAATCCATGGCAGCGATGAGGTTAGTGCGGATGCGGCCAGCCCGGCCAGGATCCCGGTCAGCCCGAACAACAGCGCGAAGCTCGCCGTCACGGTGGCGCTGACAAGCAGTGCGCGGCCCAGCTGCCGGCGTACACCTGTGCCGCCTCTGCCATCGCCCAGGTAGTAGCCGAGATAGGCCGGCAGCAGCACGAACCCGCACGGGTTGACCGATGCGACCATGCCGGCGACCAGTGCGTATCCGACCGGCACCTTGGCCCCGGCTAGCAGGAAAAGCCCGGAGATGCCGGCGGACAACGACTCGATGAAGATGAGTGGCCCAGGGGAGGCCGGCGATATGCGTAGGCCCGCGGCGACTGCCACTGCGAGCAGGGCGGCCGTGACTCCGCCCGCGAGCAAGATCCGGGCGGCGGGACGACGGGACACCTCAGCTGTCATTGTCCGGGCCTGATCAGCGCAGCAGAGGTTGGATTGCGGCAAGCAGCCGCCCAGTGCTGCCGATGACGGAGCCGCCCTGGCTGACAACCGGGCCCGGAGCGGCACCCCAGACGGCGCGAGGCGAGAACAGCAAGTAGTAGTCCCAGGTCGGGGACGGATCGTTGGTCACGTGCTGGGAGAACCACTGACTGGACATGGCCGTGCCGTCCCAGAAGCTGGTGACGCGACTGCCGGGGAAGATCGACGGGTTGATCGCGGCACGGGTTCCGCTGAGGAACGGCACCCAGATCACGAACACGCGAAGGCCGGGGTCTGTCGCCCGGCTCAAGATGTTGCTCTGCACCCAACTGGCGCCCGCGAGACACGCTGGTCAAGTAGGGGAGAAGATGAGGATCAGCCGGGTATGCCCATCGTCGCGGTTGAACAGCGACTTCAGCGTATCGATCTTGTTCAGCGTGACGACGCTGGCGCTGCTCCCCGCGGCGCCACTGCTAGCGGTGCCCGAGGACGCACACGAGGACAGGAAACCCGGCAGCACAGCCAGCACTGCAGTCGCGGCCAGCGCGCGCATCAGCCGCAAGGACATGCCGGTCCGCCTTGCGACCCGCATACCGAGCCTCTTTCCTGACTGGTCTTCAGCATGGCACCGTGTCCCCTGCAGCGCGAACGGGTTTCCGTGGCCAGCAGTCAGGAACCACTCCGGCCACGGCGCCGCCACAGTAACGCCACGCCGGAGCCTTAGCGGTTATTGCTCACCTTCAGGTCGAGCAGTCCACGCTCGCGCAGGTACTCGCGCAGCGGGTAGACGTCGCCGATACCCCAGAACGAGAGCGTGTTCTTGCCCGCCCCGAGCAGCTGCTGCTGAATCGGTGTCAGGTCATTCCACCACGGGTGTTCGGGGGTCACGATTCGGTCCTCGTGCGGGGCGATCCAGCGGTAGGTCCAGCCGATGAACAGGCAGCGCCGGGTGATGTCGGAATAGTTGTCGGACCGGCCGTGGTAGAGGCGCCTGTCGAAGAGCACGACGTCGCCCTTGTGGGCGCAGACCTCGATTGCGCCCTGCGGCTGCTCGAAATCCTCCGTCAGGTCCTCGGGCCGGTCCAGCCGGCTGGATTTGTGCGAGCCGGGGATGCACATGAAATTGCCGCGGCCAGGCTCGGAAAGGTCTGAGAGGTAGTAGGCGGTGCGAATGGACAGCAGCGGGCGCACCGGCTCGGTCTCGATCTCGAGGTTCTGCCGTCCACCATCTTGATGCCAGCGCCAGGTCTTGCGCACGGTCCCGCAGATGCCGGGATGGACGTCGATGTGGTGATGATAGGCGTGAATGTTCCAGCCGAGGATGCCCCAGACGAGCGGGAAGACGGCCGGCAGCTCGAGGAGTTCGAGGAAGGCCTTGTCTCGGTGCAGGAAGCCCATCAGGTGCATGCTCCGGTCTTTAGGGTTGAGCACTCCCGCAGCCTCCTGCTGCGCGTATACCCGGTCCTGGGCCTCGATGAGCATCTCCACCAACCCGGCCGGGATCGCGTCACGGACAACGAGGTAGCCGTCGCGATCGAAAGCCGCACGCTGCTCATCGGTGATCCGAATGCCGTCGTAGGGGACAACCGGGTTCTCATCTGTCGAGGTCTCCGCCGCGGGCTCACAGAATGCAATGGACATAGAACGCCACCCTTCTCGCGCGATTTCAAGGCCTCTAGCTGGACGTGGCACTCATGCAATCCAGGTTCGGAGGAGTTCCCGGCCTACCTTCACGAGGTAGGCCCCTCAGCTCTCGAGATGCCACCCCTTCCTGAGCTGCCACGCCGGATTCTCGGCGACGGCCTCCCACTCGGCCATCGAGCCCGGCGGCCGGGCCCTGTCCACTTGCGGCAGGGTGTGGATGATCCCGTTGCCGACCTGGATCATCACGGTGACGCCGTCCGGCCGGTTGAGGTAGACGCTGTACCCGTAGAACCCGTAGGCGTCGGCGTAGTAGACGGCATCGCGCTCGACGCTGCCGTCAGGGAGGGTACGCATGGCGCAGCTGATCGGCAGCGCCCCAGTCGGGCGTGGACCCTCGTCTTGCCACAATGGTGTCGGGCAGGTCAGCGGCGAGAAAGTGGCAGTCGGAGCTATGGTGAGCGCGAAATCCACCGCGCCCTGGCCGTCGTTGTAGTCAACCTCCAGGCTCCCCGGTTGCGTGTACGGGTTCACGTACCCCAGGGTCGACCCGGCCGGCAGGAGGCTCCTCAGCACGGCGAGCATCTGCGCTCCCGACATCTGATAACCCGGGGCCAGTTGGGGAAAGGCGCCGTTGGGGTCGATCGAGGCAGCCGGGCTGGAACTGGACACCGACGGCGTCGCGCTCGCCCGGCCCGTGGCCGGTTGCCCCGTGCTGGCGTAGCGGCTGGCCGGACCCGACGCGGCAGGCGCGCCGCGGGGATAAGCCAGCGGGACCCCGGCCAGAACGGCCGTCACAGTGAGCGCGGCTCCGAAAACGCCGCCTACCACCAGCCAGGCTCGCCGCCGGGTGCGCAGCTGCCGACCGCTCCGCTCAGCGCCGGTAACGATCGTGTGTACCGAAGGGTTGAGGTCCTGGACCGCCCTCTCGAACAGATCCGCCAGGACATCCTCAGTGATCATGTCAAAACCTCTTGCGTAGTCACGGCTGGAGCAAGTACTGCTCGTCCCCGCTGAGCAGCTCTCGCAGTTGCGCGAGCCCTCTGGCATTCAGGCTCTTGACCGCCGCCGGGGTGACGCCCATCAGACCGGCGACGGAATCGATGTTGTGATCCTCGAGGTAGCGCAGCACCACCACGGCGCGGCTGCGCGGCGGAAGCTGACGCAGCGCGTCGACCAGCGTCAGCCGGAGGTCTTCGTCGACCGTCGGGGCACTCACGTCTGCGAACTGCGCGATGGGTGTCTCGCCGTACCGCTTGAGCCTGCGCTGGGATAGGAAAGCGTTGACTAGCACGCGGCGCGCGTACGCTTCCATGCTGTTGGTCCGCCGGACACGGTTCCATGCGACGAACAGGCTGGCCAGAGTGGTCTGGACTAGGTCCTCTGCCTGGTGCCAGTCGCCGCACATCAAGAACGCGAGCCGGAACAGCTGCGCTGCCCGCGCCGAGGCAAACTCCCGGTACTCCACCTCGGCATCCACACGGCCCTCAGCCAACCCTTGCTCCTCGGTGTCCGGCGGCGATGTCTATTCCATATGACGTTGCGACACCGGCCGCAGGTATCGGTCCTATCGCCACGAACTCGGGATAACCGGAACGGGCTCCCGTGATCCTCTGGTACGACTTGCGCGAGTGCCTGGCGTCGGCCGACATGCTCGGCTTTCAGACTGGTGCTTCGGGCGGCATGCTTAGGAAGACTGAGCCGGAAGGGGAGACCTGTCATGAGGCCAGAGGAAATTGCCCGGAGCATCGAGGGTGCTGTTTTAGCTGAGTCTGGGGCTGCCGATGACGCAGGAACGGCGGCACGGATCGTCTACGCGCGTGCGAACTCTTACACCGTGCCGAGCGCCGCTGGCAAGTGGACGACTCACAGTCGGCTGATCCTCGGTATCGACACGGCAGGCGTCGTCCAGCGATGGGAGATCGATACGGACGAGCTAATCGAGTCCTCCGGACAGGCGTTCGACGCTTCCAGCCTGCGCGCCGCGGTCAGCAGGCTCTATGCCGAGCAACGAGGCTACCCCTCAGAAGAGCCCGAGATCTCGTCAGATCTACTGCCGCCGACTTCCCCTGGACCCGGCGATCCCGAGCTAGATCTGTAGACGGGAAGCACTATGGCCGATCTGATCAAGGGCGTGCTCGGGGGCGGCTGGTCGCTCGTGGTGGGATGGATCCTGCCGGTATTCGTGACGTTGCAGCTGATCACAGTGTTGGTGCTGCCGACATTGCCACGCTCTCTGGCTGCTTACCACCAGTTCGAAGCAGAGTCGGGTGCCGAAAAGCAACTGACCCTACTAGCGGTTGCTGCAGTCGCGGGGCTGGTGCTGGCGGCATGTCAGGCTCCGCTGTACCGGTTCCTTGAAGGCTACTCGGCACTGTGGCCGCCGACGGTCGCGGAACGCCGCATTAATCGGCATCGGGCCCGCCGGGCCAGGCTGGTGGCAACGCAGCAGGCGATCTCAGTTACCCAATGGGGCGTCCGGTCGGGATTGCTGTATCAGCGGGCTGGCCGTTATCCCGCGAGTGACAGGCAGTTCGCACCTACTCTCCTGGGCAATTCCATCCGCCGGTTCGAAACCTATGCCGGCGACCGCTTCATGATGGATTCCCAGCTGCTCTGGAACGATCTCGCGGCAGCAGCCCCTGCCACGGCCGTTGATGCCGTCGTCAAAGCACGCGCGAACGTCGATTTCTTTGTCTGCATGATCTACGGAGCAGCGCTCACTGCTCTGGCAGGGGCGATCGTCAGCGCGTCTGTCCACATGTCACTACGAACCGGCCTGGCCATTGGTATCGGCATCGCCATCATCCCCCTGAGCTACGTGCTCGCGGTCATTGCGACGGACGAGTGGGATGCGGCCTTCCGCGCTGTCGTTGACCTAGGTCGTGCCGGTGTCGCTAGCGCGTTCGGCATCCCTATCCCCGACAATTTCGACGAAGAACGGCAGATGTGGCGCGCCCTTAATACCCTCGTCAGGCGCCCGTATTCGTACTCTCGGACTAAAGATGTTGCCGCATTGATCACCATGTTCCGGTCGACTGAACAGCGAACGGATATGTCGATGACCTCATTCACAACGACGGATGCGCTCGCTGAGGCAAGCAGCTCGAACTCGCCAAGTTCGAGTACGTCGACTGGCTCAGCCGCCGGTCCCTGAACTGAATCGCCGGTGCCAGGTAGCTCTTGGCGGTAGGTGTATGACCGGGTTACGCCCACCGATGCCCGGCGGCCTTCGGGCGCGTCCGGAAGTACTAGTCACGCCAGAGGTGCCGGTCTGCCTCTCAGGCCGGTAACGAAGGCCAGCCCGTACAGCGCGCCGATCACGATCAGCAGCACGTGGTATCCGGTGATCAGGGACAGGTATTCGAGCGCGCCCCCGACCATCGCGCCAAGAAGGTTAACGGCAAAGGCCGTCCCCGAGTCTTGCACGGACGAGAACCGGCGCGCGAACACCAGGTTCGCGAGAAATATCGGTGCGAAGGCCAGCGCGCTGCCCGCAAAAAAGCGCGCGACCACCGGCAGGGCAAGCAGCGATTCCTGGGGAACCAGCCACGCCAGAGCCAGCGATGCGATGAGGCCGCCGTACAGCACGGTCGGCCTTGGCAGTCGTACCCGCCTGGCGGTCTCGACGGCAAGGTAGACAGAGAGCAGTACCCCGGCGAAGACGAGGGAGTTCACGAACCAGGTGGTGCCGAACAGCAGTGCGAACTGGACGATGTTCTTCGTTTCGAGCAGCAGGAAGGCGGCGCCCATGAACGCCAGATCGATGTAGGCACGCATCCCCGTGAGGCGGCTGCCGCCGAGTCGTATGAGCAGCATCGACCCGAGCAGGATTGCCCCGAGCATCCATAGGAAGCTGGCGGGGATGCTGGCGCTCTGCAGGTACGGGAACGGGTGGTCGTCGGTCGCTGGCGCAAGACGGGAGCCATGCCAAAATGTGCTGCAGGCGGCCACCGGGCCGCCCATGTGGACGGTGAGGACAGCGAGAACCCTGCCGCCCGAGCTGCCGCCGGGCAGCATCTCCACGCAGGGCGTCTGGTGGTACACGCTTTCGACCGTCGTCGCGAACCTGCTCAGCAGGAACGGCTGGTAGTAGTTGTACATCGAGAAAGTTCCGCCCACGGCAAGGCGCGACTTGGCCGCAGCGAGCGCCTGCTCGGTCAGCAGGTAATTTTCGAGCCTGAGAGCGGACTGCCCGGCCAGCGCGGTCATCGAGTCAGGCAGCGCAAGCTCGATCAGGTTGTACTGCTGGTGGGTGTTTTCCAGGAAAGCGCGCCCGTCACCGACATGCATGCTGACCCGGCTGCTCCGGTAGGGATGACCCGCATGCGCCTGACCAACCCGAAGCAGCAGTAGCGGATCAATCTCGACGGCGTCAATGTGCCTGGCTCCTTCGGACAGGGCGACATCGACATCGTTGCCGGTCCCTGCTCCGATGATCAGGACGTTGCCCAGGCTCGCGCGGGTGACGTGCCGGTACGGGTAAAAATAATTGGGCTCCAGCTGGCGCATCGCATCGAGAGAGATGGCTGTCTGGTAGGGAATGTTGTTCGCGCTCACCCCTATCGCGGGCTGCCCCAAGACGCGCCCGTCTTGCACGGTCAGTTTGTTGTAGGGCGACCACATCTGCCCGGGCGTGAGCGACTCCACAACAAGCAATGCGATGACGCCCGCCACCGCGACGAGCTGCCACCACCGGGCACGGGGCAGCAGCAACACCACCAAGCCGACACCAGCAACAGACGCCCAGGCGGTCGGCGGGGCGTCGAGGAAGGACAGCGCAGAGAACGCCAGGATCCCGGCTATGCTGCCGAGGATGTCCAGCCGGTAGGCGTTTAGCGGCTCGAACCGGACGAAGGTCCGCCCGACCGCCTGGCCCAGGCCCGTCATGACACCGACGACCAGCACAAACACCAGGGCGAGGCTCAGTGGCTGGGGAAGCGCGTGCATGCTGCCGCTGCCACGGTACGGGTTGGGCCCGCCAAGCGTCACCACCACGATGGGGAACGCGAGCACGAAGGCTACGAGCACGAGCAACGCCACCGGCGTCCAGCGCACATAGTCGCGCTTGGCGCGAGCGTTGAGGAAGCCAATCCCGATCCCGAGGAAGCTGGCGAGCAGGACAAAGTTCGTGGCGTTGGTCACGAAGACGTTGTTCGCGGTCACCCACCGGATCAGGGCGAGTTCCACGAACAGCATCAGGAAACTCGCGAAGACGAGCCTGGCCGGGCTTGCCGGTTGTTCTGCGCGCACCGTGTCCGGGGAAGCCTGAATGGCGGAGGCCGCTTCTTGGACAGGAATTTTCCCAGTATCCACCTGACACACCGTAACGATCGGGTCCCGCAAGTGACGGGAAAAGGACAGTACTGCGCCGTCATACCCCGCGTTACATGCCGCTACTACTAGGCCTGCCGGACTCGCACCGCCAACTGCGCAGGGCGGCACGTGGGCGCTTGTAAACGTACGCGTTTCAGCTGATGATTTGCGCGTCGGCGCTGCTTACCCGTGAGCGTCGGGAGGAAACTGTGACCCGAATCAAGGTGCCGTTGGCGCAGGCCGGCCTGGACGCGCCCGGCCAGTCAAGCGCGGGTGGGGAGATGCTGCAACTCCCGGCGGCGGAGGGACCCGTCCGACCGGCTAATGGTGACGGGGCGGCGGCCGAGTTTGCGCTGCCGACGTCTGGGGACTTCGCGCATAACCTGCCTGCCCAGCTGACCAGTTTCGTGGGCCGGGACGCGGAGATGACGCAGGTCCGCGCGCTGCTGTCGGACAGCCGGCTGGTGACGCTGACGGGCGCGGGCGGGGTGGGGAAGACTCGGCTCGCGCTGCAGGTTGCGGCCGGCGTGCTTGCTGAGTTTCCGGCCGGGGTATGGCTGGCAGAGCTGGCGCCGCTCACCGATCCGGCGCTGATCCCTGTCACGGTGGCGCGCGCTCTCCGGCTGCGGGATGTGCGGGGCCGCTCGACGATGGACACGATCACCGGCTTCCTGGGGGCACGGCGGGCCCTCGTCTTGCTGGATAACTGCGAGCATCTGCTGGATGGCTGCGCGCGACTGGCCGAGGAACTGCTGCGCGCCTGTCAAGGTCTGGTGATCCTCGCCACTAGCCGGGAGCCGGTCGTCGTGGCCGGGGAGGCGACCTGGCTGGTGCCGTCGCTGCCTGTCGGCGGCGAGGCGGTGGAGTTGTTCGCCGACCGCGGCAGGCTGGCCCGGCCGGGGTTCGCGGTCACCGCTGAGAACGGGGAGGCCGTGGCGGAGATCTGCCGACGGCTGGACGGGATCCCGCTGGCGATCGAGCTGGCAGCGGCGCGACTGCGCGCCTTCACGCCGGCCGAGATCGCCGCCGGGCTGCACGACCGGTTCCGGCTGCTGACCGGTGGGGCGCGGACGGCGGCGCGCCGCCAGCAGACCTTGCGGGCGTCGGTGGACTGGTCGCACGCGCTGCTGACCGAGACGGAGCGGGTGCTGTTGCGCCGGCTGGCCGCCTTCGCCGGTGGCTTCGACCTAGACGCTGCCCGGGCGGTGGCGGCCGGCGACGGCCTGCGGCCGGATGAGCTGCTCAGCCTGCTCGCGCAGCTGGTGGACAAGTCGCTGGTGGCAGCGGAGGAGTCCCGGGAAGCTACGCGGTACCGGCTGCCGGAAACAGTCCGCCAGTACGCGGCCGAAAAACTCGCCGACTCCGGCGAAGCCGACCAGGTCCGCACCCGCCAACGCGGCTACTTCGTCGCGCTGGCGGGCCGGCTCGACCGGCGCGGCGACGGTGACCGGCGCCGCCTGATCTGGCGGCTGGAGAGCGATATCGACAACCTGCGCGCCGCCTTCCAGTGGAGCCTGGAACTGTCCGACAGTGAGACGGCCCTGCGGCTGACCTCAAGCCTGCAGCCGCTGTGGCTGGACCGGTCCCGCATGACGGAAGGCCTGGCCTGGTTCGACGCCGCCCTCGACGGCGAGCCTCAGGGCGCTAAGCCCGTCGCGCCTGAAGTCCGGGTACGAGCGGTGGCCGAGGCCGCAGTGCTGGAGCTATACGCCAGTACGCCGCTGCGCATAGCACAGGTAGCGGAAGCAGTCGCCGAGGCTCGCCAGATCGGCGATCCGGCCCTGCTGGCCGTGGCCCTGCTCGGCGCCGGATACGCCGCCGGCCCGCGCCCCGGCGCCGGGCGGCCGTATCTAGAGGAGGCGAATGCGCTGGCCCGCCGGGCCGGCGACACCTGGACGCTAGCCCAGATCCTCGGCGACCAGGCCCTCGGCGCGATTCTCTGCGGTGACATTGTGGCCGCGCGAGCAGCGGCTGAGGAGGGCCTGCCGCTGGCCCAGCAGACCGGCAACGACTTCGCTTCACGCGCATGCCGGCTATGGCTCGGTCTTCCTTTGATATTTCAAGGAGATCTGCGCCGGGCCAGATCCCTGATGAGCGGCCTGGCCGCCGAGGCCGAGGCGGACCGGCTCCCGTGGTGGAAGGCGCTAGCAGTGGGCTACCTCGGGTATGCGCTCGCCCACATGGGCGAGGCGGACGCGGCCCGCAGGGCCGGCGAGGCGGGTATCGCCATCGCCGATGACCTAGGCCTGGATCTGATAGCCACCACCGGCTACGGCGCGCTCATCTTTGCGGCTATGGCCCGCGGAGACGCCGAAGCCGTGAGCGTCGCCATCCACGCTCTAGAGCAGCGATACGGAGCGGTGCCATCCGGTGCCGTCCCCATCCTCGAAATCGGCTGGTACCAGATGGCGGACGTCTGTCTCACGGCCGGCGATCTCACCGCTGCGCGTCAGCACGCAGACCAGGTTGTCGCCACGGCTGTCAGGCTCGGCTCGAAGGGATATCAGTCGGCTGCGCTGCTTGTCAGCGCGCGCGTCGCAGCGGCGGAGGGAGCTGTCGAGGTAGCGCACGACGACGCCTGCCAGGCCCTCGCAAACGCGCGCGATACGGAGTCGCGACTCGTCATCATTGACTTGCTCGAATGCCTCGGAGGGCTGGCTCGCGGAGCCGAGGACCAGCTCAAGCCGGTACGGCTGCTCGGCGCCGCGGACGCCCTCCGCCAGGAAATCGGCTACCAGCGGTTCGGCCTGCACCAGGCTCGCTACGACGCCACGGTTACCGAGCTCCGCGCCGCGCTCGGCGAGCATGCGTTTATCCAGGCATGGACCGAGGGCGCCGCCCTGACCCTCGACGACGCTGTGAGCTACGCGCTCCGCGGCCGCGGCGAACGGGGCCGGCCATCAGTAGGGTGGCTGTCGCTGACCCCGGCCGAGCTCGACGTGGCCGGCCTGGTGGCCCAGGGACTGCCGAACAAAGAGATCGCCGACCGGCTCTTTGTGTCACCGCGGACCGTGCAGACCCACCTCACCCACATGTACGGCAAGCTCGGCGTTACCTCCAGGGTGCAGCTCGCTCAGCAGGCCGCCCGCCACGTGGAGGCTCCGGCCCTGCCCGAGTAGGCGCGCACGGACGCCGCGAAATGCGCAAGGCGACCTGCGATAAAGGTGCTGCCGCAGCAGACCAAGCACAGAGCCTTGGGCTGGCTCACGCCGACGGCCGCGTGCGCGAGTCCCGCGCACGCGGCCGCCTGGGCTACCGGCCGCAACAAGGCTGATCACACCCTTGGCGCCACCAGGCTCCTGTGCTGGCCTGCCTCGCTGGCGTCCTGGCCATGAGACGTCAGGCTGCCCAACGTCACAGCCGATCGCGCAGGCCCCTGTGGCTGCGATACTGCGCGGCTGCTGATCGAGATGAGCGGGACGTTGGCCGACGGGACGGGCCAGGGAAAGGTGATGAGTGCGAACATCGGACTGCTCCTTCCAGGTCGATCCGAGCGGATCATCTTCAGGATGGGCTTCTGCGGGTTGCAGACCATCGGCCAAAGAACGCAACTGATATCGCGAGGAGTCGTAAATCTGTCAGCGCCTCAGGACAGACATACGCGAAAACGCGCACGGGTCCGCCACTGGCTAGTCGCAGGTGTCGTATGTGCGCCCTTCTGCGCTGACGGCAGGTGCGCAAGCAAAGGGTGCGACCGGGAGGCCCGTGCCACGTGCCACCAGTCGCAAGATTGCGGGCTTCACGGAAGCGGGTGATGACGGGCGGGGCCCATCGTTGGGTGACCGACGAACAGAGCCCATGCGGCCCTCTTAGAGGAGACAAGCGATGATTCCGATCACCCGACGCGGAAAGACGGCTTCACTGAGCAGCACGATGCGCTCCGAAGCCGCGCGCGTGGTCCGCGATACGACCTCGTTCGTGAGACAACACCTGCGTGCGACTCTGGCGGGCGCAGGCATTCTGGGCGGAGTCGCCCTAACCGCCGTCCTCGTTGGTAGCTCATTTCCTGCATCGGCCACCGCGCGGGCAGGATCATCGCCTCCTGCTGCGGCTTCCCCGGACTCGCGCTCGACGATGGGCCCGATCGTCGGGACCTGGGTAGTCCAAGTCACGCCGCATGGCGCGCCGCTGCCGCCATTCCAGTCAACCCTGGCGTTCACGCCTGGCGGCGTGGTGATCGAAGCGACCTCCAAGCCGCAGCACACCCCCACTGGCCAGGTCACCGAATCGACCGCAGGTCTGGGGGCGTGGTCGATGTCCGGGTCGTCGACCGTGCACATTCAATTCCACAAGTACAACTTCGACGCCAACGGCAACTACACCGGCCAGACCACCATCGTCGAAACCGACACAATCAGCAGCGACGGCGCGAGCTACGCTGGCCTGGCCAATGTGACTGTGTCAAGCCCGAGCGGCGTCATCATCGTGCAGTTCACGGCCACCTCCTCGGGCACCCAAATGTCGGCATGACTCGCGCGCACTCGTGAGACCGGAACTGCCAACCGCTTAGCTCCGTCATGATTGCGCAACCTGGGATGGCAGACGTAGTGCCACAGCCGGGAAGCTCAGCGGGACGCTCCAGCTGTCCGGTATCACTGGCAGCTGGGGCTTACCGGTCCAAAACCTGCCCTTCGAAGTCGACAGGCCTCTTCGCAAAGATGTCGGCATGGCGGCGGTGCTTGGCGCCGGGCGATTAGATCGCTTCGCTCTGGCCGGCGCCAGCGAACTGCCCGGCGAGTTCGGTCCGGGAGGAGATGCCTAGCTTGCGGTAGGCGCGGGACAGGTGGAACTCGACTGTACGGGTACTGAGGAAGACCGCGTGGCCGATCTCGGCGTTTGTCCGCCCCTGGGTGACCAGCATGGCGATCTGCAGTTCCTGGGGCGTCAGCCGCTCGACGCCGGAGCGGTTCACACCGTTGGTTCCACCGCTGGCATTCAGCTCTGCCCGAGCCCGGTCTGCCCATGGCCGGGCGTCGAGCCGGTCGAAGATCTCAATCGCGGCCCGGAGCTGGACGCGCGCGTCGCGGCGCCGCTGCGCCCGGCGCAGGCGCTCGCCGTAGCAGAGCAGGGTGCGGGCGTGCTGGAAGGTGTGAGAGGTCTGTTCCTGGAGAGTGATGGCCTTCTGGAAATGCACGTCGTAGTCCTCGGCCGCGACGAGTCCCTGGCAGCGCGCCGCGCGGGCGGCCGGCAGGGGGTTGGCGTCGCCTGGCACCTGCGCCAGGAACTCGGGTAGCAGCGTCCGGGCCTTGTCGAGCGCACCTGCCTGGACGTAAGCCTCGATTAGGTCGGCTACGGGCGAGTAGAAGGGGTGGAAAATATCCCACTGCGCGGCGAGCCTGCGCAATGCCTCATAATGCTCAATGGCCTGCTCGAGACGGCCTGTCCCCAGCTCAAGCAGCGCCCGCTGACGGCGCGCTAGGAGCTGCTGCAGGCGCAGGCCGAGTTCGCTGGCCAGCCGGTCCGCCTCGCGCACATGCCGCAGGCATTCCTCGGTGCGTCCCTGTGCCGCTTCTACGGTTGCTAGCGTGATGAGCGCATCGCAGGCCCCTATCTCCTGACCGGTCGCCTGGGCTAGCTCCACGGCCTGGCTACCAAATGCCAGCGCCTGCTGCCATCTGCCTGTCTCAAGGGCGAGGAAGGCGGCGGTGGTCAGCGCCTCCGGCAGTTTCCCGGCCGCACCTCTCCGTCGCGCGAGTTCGACCGCCCGCTCTGCGTAGGGCCAGGCACCCACGTGGTCTCCCCAGGCGGAATAGGCCGAAGCGACGTCAAGCTGCCGGTCGGCAGACATGGCGAGGGCGGGATTGCTGCTCAGCCGGAAGGCGGCCCGCCGCACGAGCACCATGCCCAGCGCGCCATCCCCGCGAACCCAGACCAGATGTCCGGACGCCAGGTCGGCCAGGAATCGTGCAGTCTCATCGGCCCGCTCGGCAAGCTTGGTCATCTGCTCGGCTGCTTGGCTGGCTTCCTCATCCAGGCCGGCCTCCAGCGCCGCGTTGATCGACTCGACTAGAAGTTCAACAGCCAGCCGCGGGTCGGCGTCGGCATTCAGGTCGGCCGCTTCCTGAAAAGCCTGCTGCGCTGCCGTCATCCTTCCTGCCGCCCGGTCCAGCCGGCCCTTGACTGCCAGCATCCTCGAGCGCCACTGGGGTTGGTCCATGGCATGGCTCGCACTGACCAGGCGGCTGGCCCGGTTAGTGTCACCAGCGCGGAGCGCCGATTCGGCCGCGGCCACGTAGCGGCCGGCGCGGATGCTCTCCGTGCCGGACAGCTGCGCTGCCCGCTCCCAGGCGGCCGCTGCCGCCAGCAGCGCACCCCTCCCAACGGCGTGAGTGGCAGCAGCATCGAGTGCCTCAGCGGCGGCATCGTCGTGACCTGTCGCCGCCGCTGCCAGCTGCCAGGCAGCGCGGTCGGGGTCAGTGTGAGCCAGGACCGCTGCCAGCGCGCGGTGTGCCATTCGTCGCTGGGAGGGCTCGGCTGAGTAGTAGGCGACCGACCGAACTAGCGGATGCGCGAACTCCACCCCGTCGGCACTCAGCCGGATCAGGCCAGCCGCTTCGGCATCACTCAGCGCCTCGGCGCGGCCGCCTGGCAGCCTCTCTAGCGCCTTCGAGACAGCCGGCGCTGGACACCGCCCGCTTGCCGCCGCGACCAGAAGCGCCGTCCTGACCGTCGCGTCGAGCCGGTCAATTCGGGCCGAGAACCGCTGCGTGATCGCCGCCCCCGGCTCCAGCGGAGCTTCGCCGATGTCCTTGCCGGCCAGCTGTTCCGGCGTCATGGCCCGAGCCATCTCGGCCAGGGCAAGCGGGTTGCCGCCCGTTTCGGCGTGCAACATCCTGGCGGCCTCAGCCGCGGGGACCATGCCGGTCACGGTCTCGATAAGCTGGCGCGTCGCCGTGAGCGACAACCCGCTCACGTCGCGGACTGGAAGGCCTTCGATTCCTGAGTCATCCCCTCGGCATGCCAGCACACAGGCGATGGCGTCATTGCCCAGGCGGCGGATCGCGAACGTCACCGCATCTAGGGTCGGCTGGTCGAGCCATTGCACGTCGTCCATGAGCAGCAGCAGCGGATGCTGCTCGGCGCCTGTCACCAGCAGTTCGTGGGTTGCCGCCGCAATTGCCAGCCGGCTGAAGGCAGGTACACCGACATCAATACCCAGGGCCGCTCTCAATGCGGCGTAGCGATCAGGCTCGGCATCGAGCCGGTCAGCCAACGGCAACGCCAGCGAGTAGAGGCCGCTGAACGCCAGCTCGCCTTCTGACTCCATTCCGGTGACGCGCAGGACATGCATGGCCCCCGCCTGGCCAGCTGCGTAGTCGAGCAGCGCGGTCTTGCCGATCCCGGGCTCGCCGCGCAGGACCACGGCCCCACTCGTCCCGGCTTTGGCGCGCTGAATAAGGAGGTCAAGCTCGCGCTGCTCGGCCTCGCGATTCAGCAGCATGCCCGCACCATAAGCTACTGGGCTTGCAGCGACAACCGGGCATCATTGCGGCTTCACGGAAGAGTCCACCGCTGAGACCATCAGTTGAGACCTTCGCGCTTCCTGGAACCCAACTGATGGGTTGCTGCGACAGGAAATGCTCGGGAGGGTAGCGATGCAGTCGAATGTGATCGGAACGCTTGATGAGGCCTACGAGCGGTTGCACGCTACAGGGCCGGAATTCGACGGCTGGCTTTCGAACCACGGACCGATGGCGGCTGAGGCGATGGTGCGCCATGGGCACGCACACCAGGTGCACCGCTGGCTTGATGTGTACATGCGGCGGCTGGAAGAGTTCCCGCGCGGCAGCGGGCCGATCGGCTTGGCGTGGCAGGACGCGCTGGGTGATCCGCGGCGGATCGCCGACTGGACCGCCTACTTCCGGCGCGAGGTCACTGAGCAGCCGTGGCGTCCGGCGCTGGGCACCTGGTGGCCGCGGCTGCTGCCTGGCGTCGCGGCCGCCGCCACCCACGGGGTGATCCGGGTCGGCCACGCCGTGCGGGCTCTGACCGAAGACGGCGAGGACGCGGATCACCTCAGCGAGCTGGCGCATGGCCTGGCCTACTGGGCGGCCAGGTGGCAGCCGGTGCCTGGCGTCCCGGCTTCCAGGCCACCCCCAGATATGGCCGGCACCTCGACCGCCCGGCCGGCCGTCGCTGGGCTCGAGCCCGCCGATGCGCTGGCCGCGGTGCCACGGATCGCCGATCAGTCAGGCGGTATCGTCGTTCGCCTCGCCCGGCTGGCCGATCTGCCAGGCTGGCAGGCCGCGCTAGGGGCGCCCCAGATCCCGACATCGGCCGGGGAACTCAAGTCCTGGCTGGCCGGCCTGGTCGATGCCGCGACCACCAGGTACCTGTACTACGGGCACGGCAATAGCGTGATGCTCGTGCACGCGGCCACCGCCCCCAATGCCGTCTTGCGCACGCTTCCCGCGCTGGACCGGCGGCTATGGGGGCCCAGCGTAGCCGCGTCCTGGGCGGCGGCCGCGGCGCTGACCGCCATCTACGCGCCCGCCGCCCCGGCCGGCCTAACCGGCCTGCCGGACCCGCCGCCCGCGCCGCACACGGCCGAGGAGACCGTGGCCCTGGCCATCGAGCACGGCGACGAGCACGTGATCAAATTCGCCGATACCGCAGCCGACGTCTTCGCACGCACCGCCGACACTGGCGCCCTCGCAGCCGCGCTCCGCGCCACCCAGCTGATCGACCGCTAACCCTGAGTGGCGGGGTCACGTTAGTTGGCAGATAGCTCAGCACGCTCTCGCTCGGCAGCTCCACGGGCAGCCCGGTCAGCTCGTCCGGCGGGCAGGGAATCGCTATGTACGCAGCGCGCCGAGCGCTTGGAGGAGAACTGAAGGTGAGGGCTCAGATACTGTTCGCTTTATTAACGACAGCCAGATTCAGGTCGAGGATCTGTTGGAGAACGATGGTGAGCTGCCAGCCTCGCCTTGCTAGGTATTGCGTCTATGGCACGGGTCGGGTGCCATTGCCGACTCGGGCCGGGACGCGTCGGTCTCGCTATGACTAGGCCGGCGTCTGCTGACGAGACGCGACCGGATCTGCTGCTGCCGTTCGGCCCGATTGCTGATGAGGCGGGCAGGGACGTGATTCTGTCGGGAGGCCACGCGGACGCGGTTCTTGCCTACTGCCGCGCCATGGGGTCGAAGCTTGGCTGTCCTGGCTACCTGCGTTACATATTCGGCTTGGCGGTCAACGAGGCGCTTCTGGCGGGCTTTCAGATGACGCAACGCGCACTGCGGGAGACGACTCCCCAGGCCTGCGCCCAGGAGATAGCCCGCACAGCTCTTGAACTGTTGGCGGGCCTTACTGGTCGCCGCGAAGAAGACCCGAGAGTGCTTGACATATTCGCTGGCGTTGGCCAGATGGCGTATTCCTATGCGAACGCCGGCTGCCGTGTCGAGGCGGTTGAGAACGATCCTACGACCTTCGAGGTTGCCCTCCACAACATGACGCTCGCCGGTTTGGCCAGGGTCGTCGAATACCATCTGGGCGATGGGCCTGCCACGCTGGCGTCAGCCGTCGATACGGGTCGGAGATTCTCGGTCGTCCAACTTGATCCGCCGTGGCGGGGAAACTATCAATACGATTTGACGCGGCCATTTATGCTCGAGGGCCTCGCTATAAACGTTCGGGAACTCATCAGGCTAGGGCTGGCGAGCTCCCGTCTCGTAGTAATGAACCTGCCCCATAATGCCTTGCCGTCGCAGATTGATGATCTCGCCACCGTAGCCGGATGTAACGTACTCGTTCAGTACCTCTATATCTCCGACTTTCCAGCCTCCTTCAGCCAGGCACCTGCCTACTTCTACCGCCGGTCAGACGGTGGCCAGGACGGGACAACCAGATACCAGGAGCGACGTCAGAGGCTGACAGTTGATGGGCAGCGAGCCAGCTGACCGGCTATTCGTCTTGGGTTAGCCGCCCTGCTTGATCCGGATGATCGTCTTGCCGGGCATCCGGCGGTCAGGCGTGAACGCGGACTGCGCTTCGGTGAGCGGCCGCACGGCCCCGACGATCGGCTTCAACCGCCCAGACCGCACCCGCTCGGCGAGGTCTGCCAGCCGGAGCCGGTCCGGCTCGACGACGAAGAAGATCGCCCGGTCGGCGAGCCGCGCAGTGGGCGGGCCGACGATCGTGACGAGCGTGCCGCCGACTCGTACCAGTGGGGCCGAGCGTTCGAGTACCTCGCCGCCGATAACGTCGAACGCGACGTCCACCTCCCCGGCGTCCTCCAGCCGGTCGACCCGTAGGTCAACGAACTTGTCCGCACCCAGACCGAGGGCGGCTTCCCGGTCCCTGGCGCGACCGGTGCCGATCACGCGGGCGCCAAGCTCGTGCGCGAGCTGGACCGCGATCGATCCGACGCCGCCAGCAGCGCCGTGGATCAAGACGGTCTGGCCGGTCTTGAGGCGTGCATGGTCGAACAGGCCCTGCCAGGCGGTCAGCCCGCAGACGGGCAGGGCGGCGGCAAACGCCCGACAGCTCATGTCCGGGTACGCTCGGGGTGCGGTCGTGGCCGGCGCGGTCGGTCCATGTTCCCGACCAGTTCAGTTCCCCCGGGGTGAACCCGGCCGCGTGGACGCGCACGATCACGTCGTTCTCGGCCGCGTGGGGGTATGGGATGTCGGACAGCGTGAGCCCGGCGTTGCCGGCGGCACGGTCTCGTGCGGTGACGGCTTGCACAACAAGATCGTGCCCGCCCGCATGCCTGAAACCGCGCCTCGGTGCGCGTTTGTTGGAGGTAACGCCGGGCTGATCCTAGTTCGTGTCGGCAGGTGGCTCCGCGGGTAAACCGTGGCTTGTGAACGCTGTACGGGCGCCGGGAGAGGGCGCACGGCGCGATCCTGGGCGTCACCCCCCACACCGTCGTCGACCGTAACTCCGGCGGCCGCCCCGTCGTAAGCAGGATGTTAAACCCAGCCAGTGGAGGTGCCACATGCCCGGGCTCCCGCCGCCCCCAGAGGGAATTGTCCTGGCCCACTTCATCGTCTCAGGTGATGTCGAGCGCTCTCGGCGCTTCTACACCGAGGTACTCGGCGGCCGGATGGTCTTCTCGGGCCCCGGAGGGCTGACCTATGTCGCACTATCCAACTGCTGGATCATCATCAATGTTGGCGGAGGCCCGACCGACGACAAGCCGACGGTCACCCTGGAGGCGCCACGTGATCCCGACCGGGTCAGCAGCTTCCTTAATATCAGGGTCATGGACATCGAGGCCCTGTACGCCGAATGGAGCGCCCGGGGTGCTCAGTTCCTGACGCCGCCGAAACAACACCAGTACGAGAAGCGCTGCTACATCCGCGATCCCGACGGTCATTTGATCGAAGTGGGGCAAACCACGGACCCAGCGGGGGACTGGTCGCCCGTTCACTGGCCATCGACTACGCCCGCCCGGGAGTCCGGGTGAAGGCCGAGATCACCGGCGAGCCTCGCCAGCCGACCGCCTGCCACAACCTGCCACGGTAGGTACGAAGCCCGGCGCCGTCAGCGACCGAACGATCCGGGTCAGCCGTGGGAGGACCGGATGTTGGGCAGGATCCTCCGGAGCCAGACGGGGGTGTGCCATCCGGCGTGTCCGGTGAGCCTGAGCAGGACGGGCAGCAGGATCAGGCGGACCAGAGTCGCGCTCTGCTGGCTCCGGGGTCCGCGGGATGGCCCGAACGATGAGTCAGATTGAATGGCTACATGACGGAGATAGCCGATCTGCCCGCCGCTGCCAGCGCGTCTGTAGCGGCTCTGACGGGATACACCGATCTGGACTGGCAGCAGCTGCTAGCTGCTGACTCGCAGTGGAGCTGCTGGCAGACCACCCTGCACATGGTTGATTGTCTGTATTTCTACGCCTGTCAGATCGTGTATGGCAGTCCCGACAGCTACCTGTGCACCGAGCTTGCCCTCGACGACTCGGCCTCGCCGCCGCGGCTGCTGACTGCGCTGACCGCACACGCCAAGCTGCTGCACCGCATTGCGGGGTCCGCTGACCCGGGCGTGCGAGCGCATCACAATTATGGCGTCTCGGATCCGGCGGGGTTCGCGGCGATGGGCGTCGTGGAGACGCTGATCCACACCTTCGACGTGGTGCGCGGGCTGAACCCCGCGGATCCCTGGCGGCCGCCGGCCGCGCTTGCCACGCCGGTTATCGCCCGTCTGTTTCCGCACGCTCCCACCGACGAGCCGACCGATGTGCTGTTGTACTGCTGCGGCCGCGCCGCCCTGGGCGAGTTGCCACGGCAGGCACAATGGCAGTGGGACGGGACCGTCAGAACTTGATCTGGGCCGGGCGCGAAGCGGCTCAGGGCCGCGATCGGGATTGCACGTACTGCGCGATCGCCTCGGCGGTTGCGGGCTCGCGGAAAACGTCGGCGAAGACGTCGATGCTGGTTTCGATGCTGTGCTGGAGACTGTTGTTGAGCCAGGTCTCGAACAGGCTTTTCTGTGCGGCGATCACTTCACGGGTGTTTGCGGCGACCGAGCCGAGCAATTCGAGCGTCACCGCGCGCAGCTGCCCGGGCTCAGCTATTCGGTTGATCAGGCCCTGGGCAGCGAACTCGGTGACCGGGTAGAGGTCGCCGGTGAGGATGATCTCCTTGGCCTTGGACAGGCCAACATACTGGTACAGCAGCGCGGCCTCGACTACTGACGGGATGCCGAGCCTGACCTCGGGAAGCCCGAAGCGGACGCCCGGATGAGCGACTCGCAGGTCGCAGGCAAGCGCCATCTCGAATGCCGCGCCGATGCAGAAGCCGTTGATCATCGCGACCGTCGGCACCGGCGCCAGCCTTACCGCTCCGATGCAGTCGCGGACGCCCGAGATCACGGCCCGGCCGTCCTCCGGCGCGGCGCCTGCGAAGGTGTCCGTATGCATCCCGGCCGAGAAAGCACGCTCGCCGCTGCCGGTTAGCACGATCGCCCTGATGCTGTCACCGATGCCGGTGACGGCCTGCCTGATACGCGCTAGGTCCTGTGCGTAGAGCGCGTTGCGGATCTCGGGGCGGTCAAAGGTAATCCAGCGGATACCGTTCTCGTCTGCAATGAGGGGCTGCCCCATGCCGAAACCTCCTTGAATTCTGGCTGGTCAGGCCGAGCGGGCGTAATAGTCCGCGGGCAGCACCGCATGCGCCAGCGCGTGCGCGTCTGGTTCCCCAAGGGACCTCCGTCACCAGCAACCGCCCAGCGGTAGGCGAGTCATGGCGATTTCGGGCATACCGCTGCGGTGGTGATCCGCGATCCGCTTCTGGTTGCGATGGAGTCGAAGAGTCGAAAGCCGCAGGGGGAGGGTGTCAGGCTTTCGTAGTCCCCGAGGAAGTAGCCTTCGGGCGAGGGTGTCGCGTTGTCGAGGCTGAACGGCCCGATCAGGGCTTTGATGCTCCAGCGGGCCCTGCCTGGATCGAGCTCGCCAAACTCCACGGTAGTGGGGTCGCCGGCTGACGAAATGGTCTGGTACCAGGTGAGCGCCACGCCGCCTCGGGCGTCGACGGCTATGTCAGGCAGGAAGGCGATGGATGGACCGTCGACCGGGTCGGCCGGTGTAATCCAGGTCCGGCCTTCGTCCGTGCTGTAGACCACGCCGATCTGCGAGTGATCCGGCGCGTTGTACTCCCAGCTGACGTATACCGAGTTTTTCTCGGCGAAGGCGCTGACGTCCTGTCCTGACGCTCGGATCGGGTGTGGCCCCAAGGTGGCGATGCTGTAAGGGAATCGCGCAACGGTCTCGGGTAAAGACCAGGAGTTGCCGCCATCGGATGAGCGGATCACCCGTATTTCCTCGGTTAACGCCGGCATGCTCAGCCGGTAGCCCTCAGCGAAAACGTCGACCAGGGTGCGGTCGGCCAGCTGAAGCAGCACATGGTTTTGGGTCTCGGTGTTCGAGCCGTAGAGGCGAGCCGGGGTAGACCAGGTCCGCCCCCCATCCTGGCTGCGGGAAATGAAGGCGGTGTCAACGCGGAGGGAGGACAGACTCTCACCGGCGGCGCGGGGATATTCGACCCACACTAGGTATGCGGTGTCCGGGCGGTAGCGATCAACGAGCAGCGCTGGCTTGTCCAATATCGCTGACCCGTCATCGACGCGCCTCACCACAGCCGGGCGGGACCACGACCGGCCGAAGTCGCTCGACGAGCTCACCAAGACCGCCTGCCCCGGTTCTCCAAAGGCGATCGTCGACACGTAGATACGCCCGCTGGGGTCGATGCCGACTTGCGGGTCGCTTAACGAGAAGTAGCTGCCGCCACCGCAGGTGGACAAATAGGGAAGCCGGCTTGTAGACCATGTCCTGCCAGAATCCCTGCTCGCCGCGACCGCGATTCCGAACGCCCCTTCAGTGCTGAATCTGTCCTGTTGCCATACGCCAACGAGGAAGGCCGGATCTGCAGGGCTGACGGCTAGGAATGGCTCCACCTGCGACCCGGCGATCATGTCGGCGGCGTGGCAGCTTCCAAGCACGTCACGGGCTTCGACGAGGCGACCACCATTCGGGAAGGTCTCCCAGGGCCGCTGAGCAGGTGGCCGGAGCAGGGTCCCGCCGCTGCATCCGGCCACCACAGCCACCAGCGCGGACCCGACCACGAACCTGGCAACGGACCGCGGACGTGTTGGCACCATCGTCCAATCATGATCGAAGTCCGGTCAGCCTAAAAGGCTGTTGTCCGTCGATCACGCTGGCGAAGTTGCGACGCCGTTATCCAGGCGTGGACGCCGGTGCCGGCTGGGTCACTGCCGTTACGTCGTCGGTGAGCTCGCGCAGCGTACGGATGCGGCTGGCCCACAGGGCGATCGCGGGCAGTGTGGCGGCCACGCAGGTTGCCCACAGGGCAGCACGCAGGCCGAACGCGGTGGCGGCGGCTCCGGCGGCAAGCGCTCCGAGCGGGACGACGCCCCAGGAGATGAACCGCACCGTGGCCATCACCCGCGGCAGTAGCTCAGCAGGCACGACGCGGTGCCGGTGGGTACGGGTCAGGATGCTAAGTACAACGACGCTGGCAGCGAAGCCAGCGTTGCCGAACGCGAACAACAGCAGGCCGGGACCGCGGAAGGACGCCGGCAGCATACAGAGCGTGACCGGCATGACTACCGAAGCGAACAATAGGGCGCGAGCCGATCCGATGCGGGCGCTGATACGCGGAGTCAGTGCCGCGCCTGCAAGACTGCCTGCGCCCTCAGTCGCGATCAGCATGCCGATAAGAGCGGCCGGGGTGTGCAACGTGCGCACGAGGAAGACCGGTGTGATCGCGAGCAGCGCGCCGCACACGAAATTGGTGGCGGCCGCATCCGCAACGCAGGGCCGGATAACTGGATGGCGGGTCACGTACTGCCAGCCCTCGCGGATCTGCCCGCCGATTGAACTGGCTGCCGCGGCCGTCAGCCGGGCCGGCCGGGGCAGGCTGCGCAACAGGAATGCAGACGCGAGGTAGCTGGCCACGTCGAATAGCACGGTGGTGGCCGCGCCGAAGAGCTGCACCAGCACACCAGCTAGTGAGGGTCCTGCCATATTGGTGGCTGACGCCGAGGCCGAGGTCAGGCTATTGCGTTTGGTCAGTTCTTCCTTCGCGACGATCTGCGGCATGAACGTCGAGTTGCCAACGTCGAAGACAACGTCAGCCACGCTCACCGTGAACGCGACGGCTGCTACCTGTGCGATGCTCAGCACGCCTGCCCAGGCGCTGACCGGAATAGAGGCGAGCGCAGCGGCGCGGATTAGGTCCATTCCGATCTGCGTACCGCGCAGCGGGAGCCGCGCGACCAGCACCCCCGCGGGCAGCCCGAAAAGCGCCCACGCCGCATAACCCGCCGCGGTGACGAACCCCACTTGCAGCGCCGAGGCGTGTAGCACGAACACTGCAGTCAGCGGCAGTGCGACCGCGGAGATCGCATCCCCGACCCCGCTGATCGTCATGCCGGTCCAGTACCGCCAGAACACCTGCGACGGCGCGCTTGTCATCCGGCATCTCCTAGAGCTTGTAAGTTTCTATTAGGAACTTACAGGTTCCGTATGGAAACCTAGCAGACGGGAGGAGGTGAGCGCCATGGGTCGCACGGTGCCCGAGGGTGACGCGGATTGCGCGATCGCCCAGGCCGCTGCGGTGATCGGCGACTGGTGGAACATCCTGATCGTGCGCGAGATCGGCCGCGGCCGCGTGCGTTTCGATGAACTGCAGGCCGAACTGGGGATCTCACGCAAGGTGCTCGCCGAGCGCCTCAGCCACCTCGTCGAGTCGGCTGTCCTGCTGCGAGTGCCGTATCAGCAGGGTCCAACCCGGTATGAGTACCAGCTGACAAATGCAGGACGCGCGCTGCTGACAGTGCTGGTCGTGATGCAGGACTGGGCCGACCGCTGGCTGCTCGGGGATGGCACGCTCACCGGCTCCGCCGAGCCCGGAACCGCTGAACCCGCACGCATCGCAGCCCTTCAAGGCACCCGGATCCCCGCCCTGACACTGCCCGCGCACACCGGCGGCGACCTGGACGTCATCGACCAGACCGCCGCCGCGACCGTGCTGTTCTGCTATCCCGCCACCGGAACCCCTGCCCCGCTGCCCGATAACTGGAACGCCATCGCCGGCGCGGCCGGCTGCACCCTGGAAAACCGGCTATTCCGCGACGCGCATCCGCAGTTCCAGGCCTCGGACGTCGCCGTGCGCGGGATCAGCACCCAGCGACCTGACGAGCAAGCCAGCTTCGCGAAAGCCGAGGACATCCCCTTCCCGCTCCTGTCCGACATGGACCTGCACCTCGCTGCCGCGCTGCGACTGCCTACCTTCCACGCCGGACAAGGACTACGGCTCAAACGCGCCATCCTCGTGGCCGACCGCGACCGCCTCATCCACCGGGCGACCTTCCCCGTCATCGACATCCCCGCCGCCGTCGACTCGGCGCTCGAAACAGCACGCAACCTGACCGGTCCATAGGTGGTAGTCGACTAGACGAGACTTGACGACAAGGTAGGGCTTACCTGCATCGGTCTCAGGGCAAGAAAGGCCAAGGGCAATCCCGACAGCAGCATGCCGGCGATGAAGCTCCTCCTCGCGGGATGGCAGATCGCTGTCATCGCCGCGGTCGTGGCGTTGCTGGCCGCCGCGCTGGCCATGGCCGTGTACCGAACGCGAGTCGGACGCCAGAGCGCAACTACCAGCGCTACATGAAACGCCGTCGGAGAGATCACGCAGCTAAGGCGCGTTCCCGGTCGCGGTGCCCACATCGGCAACTATCGACGTGATCTGTGCAAGTCGGCATCCCGGCCGCCGCTCACCGGGCTGAGCAGCGGGTTCTGGCCGACGGCGACCGGATGCTCGGCATCGACGGAGGCACGATGCGCGCAGTGCCGCAAGGTTGTCGGCAAGAAGGCGAGCGTTGGTGATGAAACACAGCCGGGAGGATTACTAGAGGGAGCTTAAGGGGATCCTTGTCGGCCAGAGAGACTTCTCGTCCGGCGAAGAATCCTCCGGCTATCAGATGCTCTGATGCAGCGTGAGGCGGTCCGGCGAACGCGGCGACTCGCGCTTCGCGCGGCGGCTGGGATCCCTGACCGCGAGGGCTGGAAGCACTGTGGCCTTGGGTGTCTTTGATCTATTTGCCTCGACCGGGGGAGTTCTGGAAATCGTGACGACCGACTGGACCTTCGGAGGGCTTTGGCGGTTTGAGCCGCGCTGGTTTGACACTCCTGACGGCCGGATGCACTACGTTGACGAGGGGCCGAGAGATGGCCGTCCCGTCGTGCTGGTGCATGGCAACCCGACCTGGGGCTTCCTGTACAGGAACTTCATAGGCCCGCTGACGCGGGCGGGCCACCGTGCGATCGTGCCCGACCATCTTGGTTTCGGTCGCTCGGACAAGCCGTCCGATCCGGAGTTGTACCGGATCCCGCGCCATGTCGCGCGGCTGGATGCGCTGCTCGAATCGCTCGATCTGCGCGATGCCGTGGTCGTAGTACAGGACTGGGGTGGCCCGATCGGGCTGTCGTGGGCGGTCGCGCACCCGGAGCGTGTATCGGGGCTGTTCATCCTCGATACCTTCGCGGGGCCGAGGCAAGACCTTCCCGTTGCGCTGCGGCTTTTCCGCGTGCCGGGCATTGGCGAGGTGCTCGTGAAGGGGTTCGACACGTTCGTCCGGGGCTTCTTGTTCCGTGCTGGCGTCGAGCACCGCGAACGACTTACGAAGGATGTGCGCCGCGCGTACCTGGCGCCGCATCGGACGTGGTCCAGCCGGACAGGCGAGCTCGTCTTTCCGCGCGAGATCCCTGACCCTGCCAGCGCCGCCGGACCCGTCGCTGAACTGCTTACCCGACTCGAGCACGGACTCGAGCAGCACTTCCGCTCCAAGCCCGCTCGGATCATGTGGGCCATGAGAGACCCGGCATTCACGCCCGCGGTTCTCGATCAGTGGCGCAGGACCCTGCCCGACGCGCCAGTGACCAAGCTCGACGACGCCAGCCACTACCTCCAAGAGGACGCCCACGAGCGGATCGTGCCCCAACTGGTCGGCTTCGTCGCGGACACGTGACGGAGCTTAAGTGGCGACCTCGCCACCCCCGAGACCGGCAGCTGTTCGCCTCGAGCTGCGTATCAGTCTTAAGGCACCTATGGGAGGACGCCATGACCCCGATTGCCTATCGCACGACTTGCGTGAACGGCCAGAAGGTCTTCTACCGTGAGTCCGGGTCCTTCGAAGCGCCGAAGCTGCTGCTGCTCCACGGGTTCCCCAGCGCCAGCCACATGTTCCGCGATCTGATACCCCAAATCGCCGATCGGCTCCACGTCATCGCGCCGGACCTGCCCGGTTTCGGGCAGTCCGACATGCCAGACCGTGACACCTTCACTTATACG
>Ga0126381_100000631_pt1 | contig 38838 bp, 36 predicted proteins | sample PanSoiMetPlot_28_FD_96465 | JGI IMG/M metagenome (GOLD analysis project Ga0126381, IMG submission 96465) | Tropical forest soil microbial communities from Panama - MetaG Plot_28 | ecosystem: Environmental > Terrestrial > Soil > Tropical forest > Bulk soil | place: Panama | collected 2016-02-17 | reverse complement strand
CGCCGACAACTTCTACTACTGGGAGAAGGGCGGCAACAGCACCGCCAAGGTCTCGATGGACCCGTATTTCAAGTCGGCGCGGGCGCTCGACACGACCCATCTGCAGGTGACGCTGAACAAGCCTTATCTCCCGCTGCTGACCATGCTCTCCCAGGCCTACTTCGGCATCCAGTCGCCCGCGTCGTTCAAGCGCAGCCAGCAGGCCCAGTGCGACGACCCCATCGGCTCGGGTGCCTTCTCCGTCAAGCAGTGGATCCACGGCCAGGAAGTGATCCTGATCCGCAACCCGGACTACACCTCCTGGCCGGCCACCGCGCTGCACAAAGGCCCGGCCATCGTCAGCGAGGTGGACTGGAAGTTCCTGCCCGACCCGGTCGAGCGCTACGCGTCGCTGACCACCGGCGAAACGAACGTCATATACGACGTCCCGACGGTCGACTGGCGCAGCGCCGAGGCCAACTACCAGGTGACGCAGTACATCACGCCGGGCAAGCCGGTCTCGATCTACCTGAACACGGTCAAGGGGGTCTTCACCGACGAGCGGGTGCGCCAGGCGTTCGCGTACGGCGCCGACCGCAAGTCCGCCGTCCAGACCGCCTTCCACGGCGTGATCCCCTACGAGGGCAACCCTTCGGTCAGCCAGGCGACCCCGGGCTACGACCCCGGCGTCGCCAAGGCGTACGCGTATGACCTCGCCAAGGCCAATCAGCTCCTCGACCAGGCCGGCTGGACGAAGCGGGACGCCGCCGGCTACCGCACCAAGGACGGCAAGGAGCTCGACATCCTGCTGCCCTACCCGGCGGGCTCGGTGTTCACAAGCGAGGGCGCGACACTGCTGCAGATCCTGCAGCAGCAGTGGAAGCAGGCCGGCTTCAACGTGTCGCTGCTCCCGGAGACGCAGGCGGAGACGTTCGCGGGCAAGTTCTCCGGGCCGGACTCCTATGACGCCCAGCCGTGGTACTGGACCAGCCCAAGCGCCGCGATCCTGTGGATCGTCTGGCGCCCGAGCACGAAGGCCAACCCGAACTACAGCAACTCCTCCTTCTACGACAACAGCGAGCTATCGGCGGTCATCCAGGACGGCAACACCGCCGCCACCACCACCACGGCGGACAAGTTCTACTGGCAGGCCCAGCAGATCATCCAGGACAACGCCGCGGCGGTCGGCCTGTACACCCAGACAAGCTCGATCGCGGTCGCGAAGAACCTGCACGACGTCTGGCTCGAGAAGAGCCAGGGCGAGCCGGTCTTCGAGGACGCCTACTTCACCAAGTGAGGCCACGATGAGCACAGCCCGCCGGATCCTCGTCAAGGTCGTCACGGCGATCCTGGTACTGGTCGCGGCCGCGTCGGTCACGTTCTTCGCCCAGCTGCTCGTGCCGGGCGACCGCGCCACCGCGATCCTCAACCAGCAGACCGGACGCGCGCAGCTCTGGACGCCGGCCCAGCTAGCGCCCGTCAACCACGAGTTCGGCTTCGACAAGCCGCTCATCGTCCAGTACCTCGGCTACGTCGGCGGACTGTTCCGCGGTGATCTCGGCACTTCCTACACCCAGTACAAGCCGGTCACCCAGGTCATCGACGCCCAGCTCATGCCAAGCCTGGTGCTCACCGTCGGCGCCCTAGTCGCGGCCTGGGTGCTGGCCCTCGCGGTGATCCTGGCTACGGTCAGGCGCGGCCGGTTCGTCACCGGCCTCGGCTCGACGTGGGAGGCGCTGACCGCCAGCCTGCCGACGTACTGGGTCGGGGTCGTCCTGCTTGTGGTGTTCGCGGTCGAGTTCCGGATCTTCCCGGTCATCGGGGGCACCAGCGCCTGGGGCACGGTCCTGCCCGTGCTCACCCTGGCGATCCCGCTGGCCGGGTTCCTCGGCCAGATCACCCGTGACGAGTTCGAGAAGGTGCTCGACCAGCCGTTCATCACCGCCCGCACGCGCGGCATGAGCGACGCAGGCGTCCGGCTCAAGCACGCGCTGCGGCATTCGGTGCTGCCCGCGATCACCTTGTCCGGCTGGGCGCTCGGCGCGCTCGTCTCGGGCGCGGTCATCGCGGAGAACCTGTTCGGCCGGCCCGGCATCGGCCAGGTGCTCGTGACCGCGGTCAACACCAGGGACGTCCCCACCGTGTCGGGGATCGTCCTGGTGGTGGCGGCCGTGTACGTCGTCGCCAACCTGCTGGTCGACCTCGCCTACGGCCTCATCGACCCGCGGTTGCGCGCCTCATGAGCAGCGTCGCTGTTCCACCGACGGGCATCCTCGCCCGCGTCAGCGGGCTCAGGATCAGGGTCCGGCCCGGCACGGCGGCGTGCGCGGCGATCGTCGCGGTCATCGCCGTGGCGGCGATCGCCCCGCAGGTGCTCACGCACCGCGGCCCCAACGCCATCGACCTCGGGCACACCCTGCTCGCCCCGTCGCTGAGCCACCCGTTCGGCACCGATGACGCGGGACGGGACCTGTATACCAGGGTCATCTACGGGGCACGGGAGTCGCTCGGCATCGGCCTGGGCGCGACCGGGCTCGCCATGTCCATCGCGATCCTGCTCGGGTTCCTCGCCGGACTCGCGGGCGGCCTCGCCGACGTGGTGATCACCAGGATCCTCGAAGTCGCCTTCGCGTTCCCCGTGCTGTTGCTGGCACTGCTGCTGATCGCCATCCGCGGCCCGTCGGTCACCACCGAGATCGTCGCGGTCGGCATCGGCTCCGCGCCCGGCTACGCGCGCCTGGTCCGCGGCCAGGTCATGCACGTGCGTCAGGCCGCCTACATCGAGGCCGCGGCCGCCCTCGGCCACCGCCGGCTGACGGTGATCCGCCGCCACTTGTTTCCCAACGCCATGCGGCCGCTGGTCGCCGTGATCACGCTCGGCATCGGCCAGTCGATCGTGTGGGCGTCCGGCCTGGCGTTCCTCGGCCTCGGGGTGGCGCCACCGAGCCCCGAATGGGGAGCGCTGCTCGATTCCGGCCGCCTCTACATCACCACCTCGTGGTGGCTGGAGATCATGCCCGGCCTGGTCATCGTCCTCGTGGCGCTCTCCGTCACCTCGCTTGGCCGGACGCTGCAACACCGACTGGAAGGAGCCGCCCGATGACTGCCGCCGCAGCCACCGAGCAGACCGAGATCGACGCCGCCGCCGGCACACCGCTGCTGACCGTGGAGAACCTGCGGGTCTCGTTCGGCAACGCCGAGGTCGTCAAGGGCATCTCGTTCACCGCCCGGCCCGGGCGGTGCCTGGCCATCGTGGGTGAGTCGGGGTCGGGCAAGAGCGTCACCGCCCGCACGCTGGTCGGCCTGACCGGACTCAATTCCGCGGTCCAGGCCGACCGGATCGACCTCGCCGGCCTCGACCTGACCCGCCAGTCGCAGCGGTCCTGGCGGGCGATCCGCGGCCGCCAGATCGGCTTCATCCTGCAGGACGCGCTGGTCTCGCTCGACCAGCTTCGCCGGGCCGGGGACGAGGTCGCCGAGCCGCTCGCGGTGCACCGGTGGGGCACCAGGGCGTCCAGGCGGCGCAAGGCCGTCGAACTGCTCGACTCGGTCGGGGTACCCGAACCTGAGGTGCGGGCTCGCCAGCGGCCGTACGAGCTGTCCGGCGGACTGCGGCAGCGGGTCCTGATCGCGTCGGCGATCGCGCTCGATCCCAAGCTCATCGTCGCCGACGAGCCGACCACCGCGCTCGACGTCACCCTCCAGGCCCAGGTGCTCGACCTGCTCGCCGAGTCGAAGGCCCGGGGCACGTCGATCATCTTGATCAGCCACGACCTGTCGGTGGTCGCCCGGCTGGCCGACGAGGTGGCCGTCATGCGAGCCGGCGAGGTGGTCGAGTACGGCCCGGCGCACCGGGTGCTGCACCTGCCGCGGCATGAGTACACCCAGGCGCTGCTCGACGCGATCCCGTCCGAGCACACCCGCGGGATAAGGCTGGTTCGTCGCGCCGGCGAGAGCGTCCCGGAGCGCGTCAGAAAGCCGATTGACCGGGACCGCCCACTGCTCCAGGCGCGGCACATCAGCAAGGTGTTCCGCGGGCCGGACAAGGTCGACAGGACCGTGGTGGACGACGTGTCGTTCGAGCTGTTCGCCGGCGATACGCTCGGCATCGTCGGCGAGTCGGGGTCGGGCAAGACGACCAGCGCGCGGATCGCGCTGTCGCTGCTCGCGCCGACCGCCGGCGAAGTGCTGCTGGACGGGCAGCCGTGGTCGAGGCTGACGCCGTCGCAACGCAGGCCCCTGCGCGGGCAGATCGGCGTCATCTACCAGGATCCGCTGAGCTCCTTCGATCCGCGCTGGCCGGTCGGCCGGATCCTGTTCGACGCGCTGAGCACAGGCGGCCGACCGCCGTCGTCAAGCGCGGCGGCCCGAGCGCGCGCCATTCGCCTGCTCGAGCAGGTCGGGCTGGGAGAAGAGCACCTGGCCGCCGCGCCGCTGCGGCTGTCCGGCGGGCAGCGGCAGCGGGTGTCCATCGCCCGCGCGCTGGCGCCGGAACCGAGCGTGATCGTCTGCGACGAGCCGGTCTCGGCGCTTGACGTGTCGATCCAGGCGCAGGTGCTCGACCTGCTCACCGACCTGCAGGACGAACTGGGGGTGAGCTACCTGTTCATCTCCCACGATCTGGGTGTCATCCACCACATGAGCGATCGCATCCTCGTGATGAAGGACGGCCGCGTGGTCGAGTCCGGGGCGGCGGACGAGGTGTTCGAGCGTCCGCGGGACCCGTACACACGGCGCCTGCTTAACGCGCTGCCCCGGCTGGCACAGGCATGAGCGACCCCAGGGAGTCCGCCTTGAAATTCCACTGGTTCCTGCCGACAAACGGCGGCGACGGCCGGCACATCGTCGGCGGCGGACACGGCGTCACGGCGGGCAGCGCCGGCCGTGACGCGAGCGTGCCGTACCTCGGTCAGATCGCGCGCAGCGCCGAGCAACTCGGCTTCGAGGCCGCCCTGACCCCGACCGGAGCGTGGTGTGAGGACGCCTGGATCACCACCGCGATGATCAGTAGCGTGTCGGAGCGGCTGAAGTTTCTCGTCGCGTTCCGGCCGGGTCTTGTCTCGCCGTTCCTCGCCGCGCAGATGGCAGGCTCATTCCAGAACCTGTCCGGCGGCCGGCTCCTGCTCAACGTGGTGACCGGTGGCGAGAGCCACGAGCAAGCGATGTTCGGCGACTTCCTGGACAAGGACGGCCGGTACGAACGCTGCGGTGAGTTCCTTGAGCTGGTGCGGGCGCTCTGGACGGGCGAACGCGTGGATCACGACGGGCCGCACTACCGTGTCGATGGCGCCGTTCTCGCGCAGGTGCCGGATCCGCTGCCGCGGATCTACTTCGGCGGTTCCTCAGCGGCGGCGCTCGACGTCGCGGCGAAACACGCCGATGTCTACCTGACCTGGGGCGAGCCGCCAGCGGCTGTCGCCAGGAAGATCGCGCGGCTCCGCGCGGCCGCCGGCAAGCAGGACCGGGAGCTGACCTATGGCATCCGGCTGCACACGATCGCCCGTGACACGGCCGAGGACGCGTGGGCAGAGGCCGGCCGGCTGCTCGCGGGGATATCGCAGGACCAGATCCAGCGCGTCCGCGAAGGCCTGCTCCGCAGCGAGTCCGAAGGGCAGCGGCGGATGCTCGCGCTCAACGGCGGCACGAAGAACGACCTCGAGATCTACCCGAACCTGTGGGCCGGCGTGGGCCTGGTCCGCGGCGGCGCCGGGACCGCGCTGGTCGGATCGCATCAGCAGATCGCCGACCTGATCGAGGAGTACACGTCGACCGGGATCTCGGAGTTCGTGCTGTCCGGCTATCCGCACCTGGAGGAGGCGTACCACTTCGGCGAAGGAGTGCTGCCCGAGCTCACCCGGCGCGGCCTGTGGCATCACCCGGCGCCGGCCGCGCGCACGACGGTCGCGATCCCGTTCGGCGGGAGCCTTGTCAAAGGGGCCGCGTCGTGACGCGCTCGTTCACCACCAATCAGGATCTCGATCCTGGCCGGCTGCGGAAGGCGTTCGGCACCTTCCCGACCGGCGTGGTGGCTGTCGCCGCCGAGGTAGACGGCCAGCTAACCGGTCTTGCGGCTAGTTCGTTCACGTCGGTGAGCCTGGACCCGCCGCTTGTGTCGGTGTCGGTCGCCAACACGTCGAAGACCTGGCCGCGGCTGCGCAGGGCCGCTCACCTCGGTGTGACGATCCTCGCCGACCATCACGCGGCGGTCGCGCGGCAGCTGGCGGGGCCGGTTCAGGCGCGTTTCGAGGGGCTGGAGGTCGCGCTCAGCGACCTGGGCGCGGTGACGCTCGTCAGCGGGCTCGCGCGGTTCGACACCACGATCTACCGCGAGGTGGAGGCGGGCGATCACACGATCGTGCTGTTGCGGCTGCACGAGATCGAGCACGCCGATCAGTCTTCGCCGCTAGTCTTCCACGCCAGCGCGTTCCGCCGACTGCAAGACCTCGCCGCCTCGCCGGATCACGACCGCTGAGCTCACCGCGCCGGTGCGACTCCCGCCGCGGCCTGCCGGCGGCGGGGGCGCGGCCGCCAGGCGCGCGGAGTTGAGGGCGGGGAGACGGCGAAGGTTCGTTCTGGATAAGGCTGTTGGTATTGATTTAGCTTCTTACCGAACGGCTGATCAGCGGTATGGCCGCCGCGGCCCATTTGCCGACCGCGGCGTGCGGGTCGGCGAGATCGGGCTCGGTGACGTAAAGGCCGCGGGCAGGAACGGTAGCGCCGAGTTCCACCAGTACGGGGCGCAAGTGGACCTCGACGGCGAGCAGGTGGCCCGGCCAGCCGCCGGTCATCACCGGAACCGCGGCCAGCCCGGCCAGCCCGTCCGAGCCGTAACGGTCGAGGAACGCCTTGAGCATTCCGGTGTAGGCGGCCTTGTACGTGGGCGAGGCGAAGATCGCCACGTCCGCGTTCGCCACCTCGGCGGTGAGCGCGGTCAACGCCGGGTCTGTCCAGTCGAAGAGGCTGGCGGCGTGGTCGGCGAGATCGATCTCAAGCCGGCCGGCGGCCGCGCCGAACTCGGCGGCGACCGCGTCGGCGAGCGTGTCGGCGACGGCCAGCGCGACAGCGTGAGTGCGCGACTTGGGCTTTGGGTTGCCGGTGACAACGGCGATCGTGGTCAATGGTTTCTCCGTTGCTCGGCTAGCGCGCGGCAGCGTGTTATCTCGATTATTACGACCGATTTAGTATACATAAGTTCGCGCCTTTCCCGTTGTCCTGGCGTGATCTTCGCTGGCGGGCCGGCGCGGCGTATCGTCGCGAGCATGAGGTTGCGGGAGATGCGCAAGCTTGTCCAGCTGCGTTCGGTGGAGCTTGACGGTAACCGGCGGCGGCTCGCCGCGTGCCGCGACGTGTCCGACCTGCGGCGGGTGGCGCGACGGCGCATCCCGCGGCCGGTGTTCGACTACGTCGACGGGGCGGCCGACGAGGAACTGGCCGTGGCGGGGAACACCGCGGCGTTCCGACAGTGGCGGTTCCTGCCCAGGGTGCTCGCGGACGTCGACCAGGTGGACATGTCCGTGACCGTGTTCGGCTCGGTGCTGCCGGTGCCGCTGGCGCTCGGCCCGGCCGGGTACACCCGGATGATGCACCCGGACGGCGAGGCGGGCGCCGCCCGCTCCGCCATGCGGCACGGGCTGCCGTACACGCTGTCCACCATGGCGGCGACCGGCATCGAGGACGTCGCCGCGGCCGCGCGGTCGGCCGCCGCCCAGGGCGCCGGGACCGCCCAGGACCTGTGGTTCCAGCTGTACATCCTGAAGGACCGCGCGCAGGCCAACGACCTGGTGAGCCGCGCGGCCGACAACGGCTTCGGCGTGCTCGTGGTCACCGTCGACACCGTCATCGCCGGGAACCGGCTGCGCGATCAGCGCAACGGGCTTTCCATACCGCCCGAGCTCAGCCTGCGCACCGTCGCCTCCGTGGCCGGCAAGCCCGGCTACTGGCTGCGCCTGCTGTCCGGCCCGGCCCTCGACTACGCCAACTTCGCCGGGCGGCCGCGGACCACCATTATGCAGACCGCAGACTTCTTCGACGCGGGGATCAACTGGTCCGACATCGCGGACCTGCGGTCCCGATGGGCCGGCAAGCTCATCATCAAGGGCCCGCTCGGGCCGGCGGACGCGCGGCGCGCCGTCGAACTCGGCGTGGACGGGATCCAGCTGTCCAACCACGGCGGCCGCCAGCTAGACCGGGCCGTCGCCCCCGCGGACCTGATCGCGCCGGTCCGGGAGGCAGTCGGGTCGTCGGTCACGATCCTGGTGGATTCCGGCATCAGGCACGGCGCGGACGTGGTGGTGGCGCTGGCCCTCGGTGCGGACGCCGGCGTGCTCGGGCGTGCCTACCTCTACGGGCTGATGGCGGGCGGCGAGGCCGGCGTGGACCGCGCGCTCGACCTGCTGACCCGCCAGTTCAAGACGACCATGCAGTTGCTCGGCGTCACGTCGGCCGCCGAATTGCGCAAGCGCGGCCGCGAGCTCATCACCCGGGAGGCGCGGTGATCTCCTCCGGTCAGCTGCTCAGCTACGCGCTCGCGTCGCTCGTCCTGATCGTTATCCCCGGACCTGGAGTGCTGTTCATCGTCGGCCGGGCGCTGGCGCACGGCCGACGGACCGCGGTCGCCACCGCGGCCGGACACGCCCTGGGCAACTACGTGGTCGCCGCCTTCGTGGCCGTCGGCCTCGGCTCGGTGCTCGAACGCTCGGCGCAGGTGTTCCTCGCGGTCAAGCTCGCCGGGGCGGCGTACCTGGTGTGGCTTGGCGTCCAGGCCATCAGGCACCGCGCGTCACTCGCCGGCGCCATGTCTTCGTCTGTGGGTTCACGAGCCGGAGCCGGAGCCGGGGCCGGCTGGCGTGCGCTGCGGGACGGGTTCATCGTTGGGGTCACCAATCCGAAGGCGTTCATCTTGTTCGGCGCGATCCTGCCGCAGTTCGTGAACCGGGCGGCCGGCCGCGTCCCCGAGCAGATGCTGCTGCTCGCCCTGGTGTCCGTGTCGATAGGGCTGGTCTCCGACAGCACGTGGGGTCTGGCCGCGAGCGGAGTCCGGGCCTGGTTCGCCCGCTCACCGCGGCGGTTCGCGCTCGTCGGCGGCGCCGGCGGCCTGGCCATGATCGGCGTCGGCCTGGCCGTCGTCCTTACCGGCCGCAAGGACTAACCGCCGCGTCGGCTTGGGCGAGGGGAGGAGCGGACGGCTTGCGGTCGGCCTGCGGTTGGCTTGCGGCCGGCCTGCGGTTGGCTTGCGGCCGGCCTGCGGTTGGCTTGCGGCCGGCCTGCGGTTGGCTTGCGGCCGGCCTGCGGTTACATCTCATCCGGCACAGGAGAGCTACCGCGCCGCAGCCGAAGATCGTTTAGTCGAAATGTTTGCCTTAACTGTTGTCCTGGCGACAGTTAAGGCAAACATTTATTCGATATGATCTTCCAAGTGCTTGGCCCGGCTGCCGTTACCCGGCCAGGCCCGCGGCACGGACCGGCGCCGTGTCGTGGATCTGCCTGATGCGGACGATCTTGCCGTCCGCGACGGTGAAGTGCTCGGCCACGCGCAACGTCCCGACAGGCGTGGCGGTCAGGTCGTATAGGAGCATCGCCTCGTCACCGTCGCTCATCACCGCGAGAGTCTCGACGTCGGTCACCATCGACCCGAAGCCCTCGAGCGCGGCGGCGAAGGACCGCGCCGTCGGATACTCGTTGACAGGCACCTCGACCGTGAGACTGTCAGCCAGCAAAGCGCTGGCCGTGCCGAAGTCCTTGCTTGTCCAGGCCTCGTGATAAGCGCGGACTGTCGCTTCCGTGTCGTGCGGCATGGCGCGTGTTCCCCCTCCGTCAGCGTGTCTACAAGCTGTGACTTGTATAAGCTACTAGCTTCCGCTTGTACAAGTCAATGCTTGTTGAAGATGGTAGGCTTGCGCGCATGACCGAGGCGGCGTTCCAGGCTCTCGCCGACCCGCACCGGCGCGCGATCTTGCGGCTGGTGCGCGACCAGCCGCGTTCGGTGAACGAGATCGCGGGGCAGTTCGCCATCACGCAGCAGGCGGTCTCCCAGCACCTGAAGGTGCTCAAGGAGGCGGGCCTAGTGGCGGTCCGCCCGCAGGGCCAGCGGCGGCTGTACGTGGTGCGCCCCGAGGGGCTGGAGGGACTGCGTGATTTCCTCGCCGAATTCTGGCCTGACAGCCTGCAGCGGCTCAAGGACGCCATAGAGTCCGCCGGCGGCAGCGCCGCGGGACCCGCCGGCGGCAGCGCCGCAGAGTCCGCCGGCGGCAGCGCCGCAGAGTCCGCCGACGGCAGCGCCGCGGAATCCGCCGATGGCAGCTGAACCGGTCATCGCCAGCGTGCACATAGACGCGCCGCCCGAGCGCGTGTACGAGTATTTCGTCAAGCCGGAGGCGATCGTCACATGGATGGGCGACTACGCCCTGCTTGAGGCTTCGCCCGGCGGGCGGTTCGCGATCGACGTCAAGGGAGCGCCGGTCCGCGGCCGATTCCTCGACCTCGATCCGCCGCGCCGCCTGGTAATCAGCTGGGGCTACGCCGGCTCCGACGATCTACCGCCGGGAACGAGCACCGTCGAGATCCGGCTGACGGCCGAGCGCGGCGGCACCCGGGTCGAGTTGGAGCACCGCGACCTGCCGGCCAGCCAGCGGCCAGGACATGTCAGCGGCTGGCAGCACTACCTCGGCCGTCTCACCGTCGCGGCCACTGGCGCCGACCCAGGCCCGGACCCCGGCATGCCCGACCCGAGGTAAGCCTCACGGCCGGCATGCGTCGCGCCGCCGCGTATTCGACCCGGGTTTCTGCTGTGATAGCAGCAGAAACCCGGAACAAAAGCTGCCGGGACCCGGTACGCACGCTTGATCCCTGGCGTTTTGCCCGAATTGTTCGATGTTTGCGCTTCAGTCCGGCAATACGTTTGCAGTTGGCTGTGCTATGGCACCGCAAATCGCAAACATATTCACTTCGTGGGCGCGGCGGTTGTAACGGGCGGGGTGGGAGGGGTGGACGGCGCTTTACGGGGCCTGTTGCGACGTCTGGTATCAGTGCCGGCGGGCGCTCCTCGAGAAGCTCGAGCGCCCGGTCGACGGCCACCTCAAGCTGGGGGTCGCGGCCCGCCGCCCAGTCGTCCGGGGTGATCAGGACCTCCACCTCAGGGTCGACGCCGTAGTTCTCCACGCCCCAGCCGTAGTCGTTGAACCAGAACGCGTATCGCGGGATGGTGATGCGCGAGCCGTCCACCAGGCTGTGCCCGGCGCCGTCAATGCCGACCACACCGCCCCATGTGCGGGCGCCGACGACCGGGCCCAGGCGCAGCGAGCGAATCGCCGCGGTGACGATGTCGCCGTCCGACCCGGCGAACTCGTCGGCGAGCGCGACGACCGGGCCGCGCGGCGCCTCCTCGGGGTAGCTTTCCGGGCGCAGCCAGCGGCCGGTCGACCACCCGATGACCCGGCGGGCGAGCTTTTCCACGATGAGCTGTGAGGTGTGGCCGCCGCGGTTGCCGCGCACGTCCACGATCAGCCCGTCGCGGCCCATCTCCGCGCGCAGGTCGCGATGCAGGTGCGCCCAGCCCTCCCCCATCATGTCCGGGATGTGCAGGTAGCCGATTCGCCCGTCGGACCGGGCGCGGACGAAGTGGCGGCGCCCCGCGACCCAGTCCTGGTAACGGAGCCGCCGCTCGTCGCGCAGCGGCACGACGACCACTCGCCGCGTCAGCACTGCCGGAGCCTGGGGGTCCTCGGACCGCGGAGCGTCCGCGAACGGCTCCGCGTCCGGCTCCGCGTCCGGCGCCGCGTCCGGCGCTGCGGTGGCTGGAGGCGGAGGTGCGGCCGTATCGGTCGCCACCGCACCTTCGGCCGACGGCGCGGCTGGCTCACCCGCCGAAACCGGTTCCGCCGACAGGGTGGGGGCCGAGGGCGTCAGGCCGGTGGCAACGGCCGACGCGGCGGCAGCACGGGCCGGCACGGCAGAGGCGGCAGAGGCGGCAGAGGCGGCAGAGGCGGCCGGCACGGCAGAGGCAGCGGCCGGCACAGCAGAGGCAGCGGCCGGCACGGCAGAGGCAGCGGAGGCGGCGGCCGGGTCGGGCGACTCGGCAGAGGCAGCGGAATCAGCAGGGGCCGACGCGGCGGAGGCGGCGGAATCAGCCGGCGTATCAGTGGCGGCCGGGTCCGGCGCCACGGTGCGGATGGTCAGCTCTACCGGCTTGCCCGCCGTGCCCGCGAGCAGCGGCCATGGACCGTGCACCGCGTCGACTGGGCGGCCGTCCACCTCGAGGATCTCGTCGCCCGCGCGCATCGCGACGCCGGGCGCCGCGAGCGGCGACCGGGCGCGGGGGTCCGACGACTCGCCTGGCAGCACACGCTCCACGAGCCACCGGCCGTCGGCCGAGCGCGCCACGTCCGCGCCGAGCAGCGCCGCGGCGCCGTCACGCGCCGACGAGGCGCGCGAAGCGAACGTGCTCGCGGAGATCACGTACGCGTGCGACGTGCCAAGCTCCGCGACGATCTCCCACAGCAGGTCCGCGAACTCGGCGGAGGAGCCGATCCTCGACAGCAGGAACCGGTACTCGTCGAGCACGCCGTCCCAGTCCACGTCCGACATCCCCGGCGTCCAGAAGTCGCGCCGCAGCAGCCGCCCGGCCTCGTCGTACGCGTGCGCCCACAGCGCCGTGGGGTCGGCGAGGAACCGTGCCCGCGACAGGTCTACCGATACCACGTCGTCAGAAGAGCCGTTGTCCGCCTTGCGGTCGGCAGGCACCACGCGCAATTCGCCGCCGTCCCGCACGACGAGCCGCGTGCCGTCACCGCTGACCGCGTACCAGTTGACCTCGCCGGCGAGCCCGCTCACCTCGCGCTTGCGCAGGTCGAACCGTTCAAGGGAGGGCCGCGGGCGATCCTCGTCCAATTCGGCCGCGCCCTCACCGAGCACGCCAGACAGCCGGGACCGCAGCCAGACCAGGCCGCCCTTCACCGCGGCGAGCCCGAAGTACCGCGCCTCGTCCACCGGGACGCCGACCACCCGGGAGGCGATGTTGTCGGTGTCGACGAGGACCGCGGGCCGTTCGGACGAAGAGTCTTTCGAATTTTCCCCGCCCCCCACCGGCCGTCCGCCGGGCTGCGGGCCGAACGGCGACAGTGTGCTCGCGGCGAGGGGCACCAGGTAGGGCCGGCTGCCGAACGGGAACGACAGGTCGAACGAGTGGGCGTCGTAAACCGGGTCGAAGGTGCGCCGCGACAGAAACGCCAGGTACTGCCCGTCGCCGGTGAAGACCGGCTCGCTGTCGGCGAACCGCCCGTCTGTGACGTCGACGGTGAACCCGTCGGCGACCCGGGCGATCCGGATCCGGCTGAGCGGCCGCGGCCCCGGCTGCGACCAGGCGAGCCACGCCGAATCCGGCGACCAGCACAGGCCACCGATGTCGCCGTCGTCATTGGCCGCGAGCTCGGTGACCCGTGCCGACTCCAGGTCGACGAGCAGCAGCCGCCCGTCGTGCGCGGCGGCCGCGACCGTGGCACCGTCCGGGGAAGGTGCAAGGCTGGTCACGTCGCCAAGTTCACCAACACATATCCTCCGAACGGATCCGGCCTCCTCCCCCAGCACATCGGCTATGTCGAGGCCATCGCGGCCTTCGGCGTCGCTCACCCAGACGACCTTGCCCGTCGTGCCCAGGATGCGGGGCAGCCTGGCGTGGGCGTCGTCCACCGACACCGCGCGGGCCGGGCCGTCGGAGTGCGTCAGCCAGTGCACGGTGCCGCGCACGGTGATCACGCTCGCCTGGCCGGTCTCGTCGCAGTCCAGGTCGCCCAGGTGGTCCGCGGCGGTGATCAGCTTCGGCGCGCGGGTGGCGGGCGGCGAGCTGAGCTCGATGTCCAGCTTGCGCGGCGCCTGGCTGTCGAGGCTGTCCAGGATCCAGATGTCGCCGGCCACGTGGTAGACGATCCTTGTCCCGTCGGTCGCCGGGTTGCGGGCGTAGAAGCCGTCGTGATCGGTGTGCCTGCGCAGGCCGGTGCCGTCGAGCGCGCAGGAGTAGATGTTGCCCGTGCCCTCGTGGTCGGCGAAGAAGACGAGCCGCCCGCCGATGAGCATCGGGGCGGCGAGCTGGCCGGGCAGGCTGGCGAGCACGCGGGAGAACAGCGGGTCATCGCCGTTGGCGACCCACAGGCGGCCGGCTGTGCCGCCGCGGTACCGCTTCCAGTACGCGGGCTCGCCCGCCATCCGGCCGGTCAGCAGCGCGGTCGCGTCCGCCTCCACGGCGAGGTCGGTGACCTGGCCGAACGGCAGGCGCCGCGGCGGCGCGTCGAGCGGCACGGCGTACGCCCAGCTGAACTGTCCCCCTGGCTGGCCCGCGGCGGTGACGGCGAGCACCTCGCCGGCGGTGGTCCACCCGGCCACTCGCGTCCGCGCGTCGCCCCAGTAGGTGCGCCGTGTCGCCAGGCCGCCGTTGACGTCGGCCGTGTAAACCTCGGGCCCGCCGTCCCGCCACCCCGTCCAGGCGATCATGGCGCCGTCCCTGGAGAAGCGGGGGTGGCTCACCTGTCCGCCGTCTGAGGTTAGCCGCCACGCGCGGCCGCCCGCCGCCGGCGCGAGCCAGACGTCATCCTCCGCGACGAAGGTGAGCAGGTCACCGTGAATGTGGGGGAAACGCAGGTAACCGGGAGATGTCACGCGGCTCATCCTATGAGGGTAAGGGCGCTGCCCCGAACCGGCTCACAACCAGCCGCGTTCCTCCGCCATGCGCAGCGCCTCCGCGCGGTTGCGGGCACCGGTTTTCTGGATGCAGGCGGACAGGTAATTCCGCACGGTGCCCTCAGACAGGTAGAGCGCGCCGGCGATCTCCGCGATCGTCGCGCCGTCGGCGCTGGCCGCGAGAACGTCGCATTCCCGCGGCGTGAGCGGGCTCGCGCCCGCGCTCAGCGCGGCGGCGGCCAGGTCCGGATCGATGACCTTCTGGCCCGCTCTGACCTGCCTTATCGTCTGCGCGAGCTTGTCCGCCGGTGAGTCCTTCACGACGAATCCCGACACGCCGGACTCCATGGCGCGCCTGAGGTAACCTGGGCGGCCGAACGTGGTGAGGATGACGATCTTGGTCTCCGGGCTGGTGCGCCGCAGCGCCGCCGCGGCGGCCAGCCCGTCCATGCCCGGCATCTCGATGTCGAGCAGCGCGACGTCCGGGCGCGCGGCGCCCGCCGCCGCGACTACCTCGTCGCCCCGGCCCACCTGGGCGACCACCTCGATGTCATCCTCGAACGAAAGCAGCGCGGCGAGCGCCTCGCGGATCATCGCCTGATCCTCGGCGAGCAGCACCCGGATGGGGGTCACGTGGTTAAGGTACCGCCGTGGCCGGCGGGTGCCACAGGCTGACGGGTGGCTCGGGTGGGGCGGGTGGGGCGTCGGCCCCGGCCGGAACCGTGGCTATCAGGCTGAAGCCCGCCGGCGTTCCCGGCCGCAGTTCCAGGTGACCGCCGACCGCGTGCAGTCGCTCCGACATCCCGCGCAACCCGCTCCCGCGGCCGCTTGGGGACGACGGGCCGTGGCCGTCGTCGCGGACCACCAGGGACAGAGCCTCGTCGTGGTGGCTGAGGCTGATGTGGCAGTTGCTCGCGCCTGAGTGACGGACCACGTTCGTGACCGCCTCGCGCAGGCACCAGGCCAGCGCCGCCTCGGCGTCCGGGTCCAGGGTGCCGGACTGGAGCGTGAGGTCGGCGCTGTCGTGCGGCGCGATGCCCGCCGCCTCGAGGGCGGTCCGCGCGGTGATCATCTCGACCGCCAGCGTCGGCCGCCGGTAGCCGCTCACCGCCTCCCTGATGTCGTGCAGCGTCTGCCTGCTGACGGCCGCGACCTGCTCGATCTCGTCGCGCACCCGGTCCCTGTCCGGTCCTTCGGGCAGTCGCCGCAGCAGCCGCGCGGCCAGTTCGGACTTGAGCGTGATCATCGACAGCGACTGCCCGGTCAGGTCGTGCATGTCGCGGGCCAGGCGCAGCCGCTCCTCGCTGGCGGCGAGCTGCGCCACCGTCTCCCGCGCCGCGGTGAGCTCCCGGGTGAGGTCGAACTGCACCCGGAGCCCGACCATGGCAAGGCCCACGAACACCACGGGTATCAGCGCGATTAGGAGGTCAGACATGGTGTCGTGACTCAGCCAGCTGAACAGCAGGAAGCACGCGCCGACGGCGAGCACCGCCCGGACCGCGGCCCGCCGGCCCGCGATCACCAGGCCGCACGCGGCCGACACGTAGATCCACAGCGCGTTCCACTTAGCGCCGTAGACCACGCACGCCAGCGCGGCCAGCGCGAACAGCGGGACCAGCCAGGCGAAATACGCCGTGGGCCGGCGCGCGTCCCAGGTGCCGATCACCCACACGTACCAGGAGCAGAACACGACGGTGATGGCGATCGCGCCGCCGACGTAGAGCGCGCCGTAGCGGTGGCCGAACAGGCCGACGATCGGCTGGCCGAGGTACACCAGCCAGACGGCGCAGAAAAACGCGCGCCAGACCCGGATGCCACGCGGTCCGCGGGGCCCGAAGACCCCGCGGAACACCATGCCGCGCAGCGGGAACCCGGGGGGTGGCGTCCCCGGTCCCGCGCTTCGCGTCTGGCCGGCCATGACGCTCAGAGCGCCTCGGCCTTGGCACGCACCACCAAGGTGGCCAGCGCCACGAAAGCCACCAGCCAGGCCAGGATGACGACGACGCCAGTCACCGGGATGGTGCCGGTATTGATCACGTCCGTGCTGATCTTCATAACCCAGTACGTGGGCGTGATCTCGCCGAACGACTTCAGGCCGCCGCTGAGCGGGAACCAGAGCCCGCCGAAGATCACGAAGAGGAAGTACAGCGCGATCGCGACCGGCTGCACCGAGTCAGGCTGGAACAGGTAGCCGATGGCCACCGCCAGCGCGGCGAAGATGAGCGTGCCAAGCCAGATAGTGACCGCTATCACGATCCACTTCCAGGCCGGCATGTGGATGCCGCCGTAGAACCGGCCGAGCAGCAGCACGATCACGATCGCGGGCACGCTGGTCGCCATCGAGGCGATGATCTTCGCGCTCACGTAGGCGTTGGGCGGCAGCGGCGTCAGCCGCAACTGGCGGATCCAGCCGTCCTTGCGCTCCTGCGAGATGCGGATCGTGTTGTTGTTGAACGCCCCGCTGAACGCGCCGAACGCGGCCATGCCCACCATGTAGAAGGCGGCGAATGCGACGCTGTACGCGGTCGCGTTCTGCTTCGAGAAGATCAGGTACAGGATCACCGGGAGGCCGACGGTGAAGATCAGGTAGCGCCTGTTCCGCCTCAGCCGCTTGATCTCGGCTCCTGCGAGCGCCAGCGTGCCGTTCATCGCTCGATCGCCTCCTTTGCGGGCTGTGCCTGCACGGTGTCGTTGCCGCGGTCATCTTCCGCGGTGATGGCCAGGAACGCCTGCTCGAGGCCGAGGCTGCCGACCTCGATCTCGCGCGGCCGGTACCCGGCGTCAAGCACGGCGTACAGCGTGGCGTCCGAGTCCGCCGACTGGAGGTGCACCACGTCGCCGCGCACGTCGACGCTGACGATGCCGGGCAGCCCGAGCAGGTACGGCTCGCTCACGTTGTCGAGCCGGAAAGAGATCCGCTTCGCTCCGGCACGCTCCTTGATCTCCGCCGGCGTGCCGTCGGCGAGCAGCCGGCCCCGGTTGATCACCAGGATCCGGTCAGCCGCCTGGTCGGCCTCCTCCAGGTAGTGCGTGGCGAACAGCAACGTCTTGCCCTCCGCGACCTCTTCCTTCATGCTCGCCCAGAACCGCTGCCGGGTCTCGACGTCCATCGCCGTGGTCGGCTCGTCGAGCACCACCAGGTCGCATTCGCCGGCGATCGCCAGCGCGAACCTGACCCGTTGCGTCTGACCGCCGGACAGCCTGTCGACCCGCTGGTCGGCGATCTCGGCGATTCCGGCGCGCTTCATCGTGATGTCCGGCGCGACCGGACGCGGGTGGAATCCCGCCACGAGCGTCACCAACTCGCGCACCGTCACCTCGGGCATCAGCCCGCCTGACTGGAGCATCGCGCCCACCCGGCCGGACTTCACCGCGTGGTACGGGTCGGCGCCGAACATCCTGATCTTCCCCGACGTCGGCTTGCGCAGCGCGAGGAGCATGTCAAGGGAGGTGGACTTGCCGGCGCCATTCGGGCCGAGGAGGGCGACGGTCTCTCCAGGGCGCAGGTCGAGGCTGAGCCCGTCGACCGCTTTCAGGCTGCCGTAGTGCTTGCTCACGTTGTCGAACGAGACGACCGGCCCCGTTCCGGTGTGACTCATCAGTATTCCCCTTATGTAAGCGGCTGTCGCGTTTGCTGTGGTCCCCGACGCATCCTCACACATATCACCATCCGCGCGGCGTGCGCGGTAGTGCGCTCGCTCAGGAAGAACGCATGACAAGTGTCATTAGCGCCAGCGGCCGCGGTCCACTTCTTTACCGGTTTACCGGCTTTCGCGGTGAACCGGTTTACCGGCCGACGGCGTATCCCTGCATGCCCCGCGGGTTGGCGGCCGCGTACAGCATGCCGCCACGGCGCGCCACCGCGCTGATCCTGCCAAGCGACCAGGCCGGCTGGGCGATGACGTCGTGCCCGCGCTCGGCTAGCTCGCCGAGCACCGCCTCGCCGGCCCGTTCCTCGACGTCAAGCGCCTTCGGGTACGCCTCGCGCGGGTAGAACGAGGACGGCATGTGCCGGGTGTGGAAAGCCGGGAAGTCGATCGCCTGCTGCAGGTTCATGCCGAAGTGCACGTGGTTCAGGAAGAACCCGAGCGTCCACTGGTCTTGCTGGTCGCCCCCGGGCGTGCCGAACGCCACGTACGGCTCGCCGTCGCGCAGCGCCAGCGTGGGCGTCAGCGTGGTGCGCGGCCGCTTGCCGGGCGCGAGAGTGGCCGGCAGGCCCGGGGTAAGGGTGAACATCTGCGCCCGCGTGCCGAGGCAGAAGCCGAGTTCGGGGATGACTGGCGAGGACTGCAGCCAGCCGCCGCTCGGCGTCGCCGTGACCACGTTCCCCCACCGGTCCGCCACATCGAGGTGACACGTGTCGCCGCGACGCGACTGTCCCCCGGCGGATTTGCCCAACGGCTCACCCGTCGCCGGGTCCAGGCCGGGGTCCCCGCTCCCCCGCGCGCCCGTGCCCGCACTGCCTCTTGCTGTTATCCCGAACGGTGCGGTGGCGAATGCGGGCAGCACCGGTTCTCTCCCGCCTGGCCGGCCGGGCAGCAGTTCACCCGACGCCGTGTCGCCGACGAGCTTGCGGCGCTCGTCGTTGTACCCGTCCGACAGCAGGTCCTCAAGCGGCACGTCGGTCCAGGCGGGATCGCCGTACCAGGCCTCGCGGTCCGCGAACGCGAGCTTGGCGCACTCGGTCACCGTGTGGATGTACTCCGCGCCGCCCGGTTCGAGCGTCGCGAGGTCGAAGCCGGAAAGCAGCGCCAGCTGCTGCAGGAACACCGGCCCCTGTCCCCAGGGCTGGGTCTTGCACACGGTCAGCCCGGCGTAGTCGTAGGTCGCGGGCGCCTCAAGCCGCGCGTGCCAGGCGGCCAAGTCCTGCGGCGTGAGGAACCCGCGGTGCCGCTGCCCCGTGACGTCCATCACCTCGGTGGCCGCGAACAGGCCGATCGCCTCGGCGACGAACCCGTCGTACCAGGCGCGCCGCGCCGCCTCGATCTGCTCGTCACGGTCGCCGCTCGCCGCCTCCGCCTCGGCGAGGATGCGCTTGTAGGTGGCCGCCAGCGCCGGGTTGGCGAACCTGCTCCCCGGCGCCGGCACGCCGCCGTTTGGCAGGTACACCTGCGCGGAACTCGTCCAGTGCTCGCGGAACAAGTCGGCCACGCTCGCGATGCCCCAGCTGATCGCCGGGACGAGCGGGTACCCGGACTCGGCGTAGCCAATCGCGTACTCGAGCACGTCACGCAGCGGCAGCCGCCCGTACTCGCGAAGCAGCAGGAGCCACGCGCCGAACGCGCCGGGCACGCACGCGGCGAGCAGCCCGCTGCCTGGCACCAGGTCGAGCCCGAGCGCGGTGTACGCCTCAACGGTCGCGCCGGCCGGCGCGGTGCCCTGCCCGCACACCACGAAGGTCTCACCACGGCTGCTGTCGTAGCCGATCACCGGCACCTCGCCGCCGGGACCGCACAGGTGCGGCTCGACGACCTGCAGCACGAACCCGGTGGCGACCGCGGCGTCGAAGGCGTTGCCGCCCTTTTCCAGGACAGCCATGCCGGCCGCCGAGGCGAGCCAGTGCGTGGACGCGACCATGCCGAACGTACCCGCGAGCTCAGGCCTTGTGGTGAACGCCGGGATGTCGGCCATAACGCTGCTCCGTCCGTGGGTCCGTGGATTTCACCATCACTAGATAAGCACGCCCTTCGAAGGCACGCTAAAGCGCCCGGAGACGAGCGCGGGCGGTGCTGTAGGTTCATCTGCATGGATGACCTGGAGCCGCGGCTGCGCGCGATCTGCGATCTGAACGTGGCGGAGATGCGCGAGTACAGCGGCCGGCATGAGTACGACGGCAAGCCGCAGGACCTCTCCCCGGCGGGCGTGGCCGCCGGGCTCGCCCGGCTCGCGGCGGCCCGGGAGCGCGGCGAGCCGCAGCCGGATCCGCACGATGAGGCGCACCTGCGCGCCTTCGAGGACCTGCAGCAGGTCGTCTACGGTGACCTGGAACTGCACAGGCGCAACCCGCTGTTCCACCTCGCCGAGCTCGACCTGGCCTGCTACGACAAGGAGTACGCGCCCGCGGCGGAGCGCGAGGCGGCCCGCGCCGAGCATCTCGCGGCCTGGCCGAGGGTCATCGACGCGGCCGTCACCGCGCTTGACCAGGTGTCGGCGCCGGTGGCGCAGTCGCTGCTCGCCGGCATCCGCGGGCTGGCCGGCGGAGTCCCCGACGACGCCGCGCCCGCCGCGCGTGCGGCCGCGCTCGCCGCGCATGGCCGGCTAGTCGCGCACGTGGAGCAGGCCGCCGACTCCGGCGACCCGGACGCGGCGCTCGGGCCGGCCGCGCTTCGCGCGCTGCTCGGGACCGCGGAGGCGACGGAGGTCGACCTGGGTTCGCTCGCCGCGACGGCGGACGCCGAGCGGGACCGGCTGCACGAGCGGCTGGCCGAGTCGGCGGCCAAGGTGGACGCGGGGCGGCCGGCTCTTGACGTCGCCCGCGAACTGGTGCGCGACCACCCGGACGCGGCGGGAGTGATCGAGACGGCCAAGTACTGGACGCAGCGCTCGATCGACTTCACCCGCGACCGCGACCTCGTGCCCTACCACGACGGAGTCTGCCTGGTCGGCGAGGCGCCGGCGTCACGGCGCTGGGCGATGGCGATGATCTCGACGAACGCGCCCGCCGAGCCCGACGCGCCGTCGTGGTACTACATCACCCCGCCCGATCCGTCCTGGCCGGAAGCGGAAATCGAGGAGTGGCTGGAGGTGTTCAGCGCCACCACGCTGCCGGTCATCACCGTCCACGAGGTCGCCCCTGGGCACTTCTCGCATCACCAGGCGCTGCGCCGGGCGCCGGGACCGGTGCGGCGGACGCTGGGCTCGAGCGTGTTCGTCGAGGGCTGGGCGCACTACGCCGAGGAGCTGTGCGTCGAAGAGGGATTCCTCGCCGACGACCCGAGGTTCGCCATCGGAGTGTGGCTCGAGGCGCTGGTGCGCGTCACCCGGCTGGCGTGCGCGCTCGGCGTGCACACCAGCGGGATGACGGTCGAAGAGGGGGCGCGGCGCTTCGAGACCGACACCCACCTCGCCGGTTCGGCGGCGCTGTCCGAGGCGCGGCGCGCGACGTTCGACCCGACTTACGGCCGCTACACGTGGGGCAAGCTGGAGATCATGCGACTGCGCGAGCGGGCGCGGCAGGCGTGGGGCGCCTCGTTCACGCTGCAGCGGTTCCACCGCGCGCTGATGGAGCTCGGATCGCCGCCGATCGGGCTGATCGGCACCGCGATCGAGCGCGGCTGAGGGTCAGGGAGGGCCCGCCGCGCGCTGTACCCTAGGGGCGTGCCAAAGCTTTCCCGAGCAGCCAGTATCGCCAGCGCCGTGTTGCTCGCGGCGGTTACGGCGCTCACGGCGGCTGGCTGCGCCGCGGCGCGAGGCGATTCCTCGGGGATCGCCGTGACCGCCGCCTATATCCAGCAGCCAACCGGGAAGACGACCGTCGGGTACCTGGATATCCGTAACAACGGCGGCGCCGACCGGCTGCTTTCCGTGCGCACGAGCGTAGGCGGCACCGTGGTGCTCCGTGCCCCCGTGCGGCCACAGACCGCCCCCGTGATCATGCACACGGTGCCGGACATTCTGATCCCCGCCGACTCAATGGTCCGGCTGGTACCCGACAGCTATCACCTGCTGATCACCGGCGCGGGTCCCATGCAGGGTGGCACGGACATCACGCTGCGGCTGACGTTCGCGCACGCGGGCACGATCACGATCCTGGCGCTTGTCACCAACCCCGCGTCCGGCGGCAGCAGCTACTTCCTCAACTGACCCATCCCGCACAGGTACGGGGTTTTCAGCGGAGTACGGTCGGTGCACGCCGAGGGGCGCCAGTCGGTCGGGCAGACAACGCCGGGGTCGAGCATCTCGAAGCCGTCGAAGAACCGGGTGATCTGCTGCCGCGTCCTGGCGGTGAACGGTGTCAAGGTGGCCTTGTAGGCGCTTTCCGCCGCGGCGATCAGGTCCGGATCAGCGCCGTCGCTCGTGCACGCGGCAAGGACCAGATAGCTTCCCGGCGAGAGCCTGCGCCGCAGCCTGGCGATGATCGCTTCGGGGTTCTCGTCGTCGCTTATGAAGTGCAAGACGGCGGTGAGCAGCACCGCGACCGGCCGGCTGAAGTCGACGCAGCCGGTGAGGGTGACAGCTTCCACCACTGATTCCGGGTCGCAGAGGTCGGCGCGGATCGCGCGGACGCCGTCCCCCGTGCCTAGCAGGGCGTCGCTGTGCGCGACCACCACGGGGTCATGGTCGACATAACAGACGGACGCGCCGCTGATCACCTCGCGCGCGATCTCGTCGACGCTCGGCCAGGCCGGGAACCCGCAGCCAAGGTCGAGAAACTGCCGAACGCCGGCGGCGGCCGCCGTCCGGACAGCACGGCGCAGGAAGGCCTGGTTCGCGAACGCCAGCGGGCGCGGCTCAAGCCCGGCGGCGTGCAACTCTTCGGCGACGGCCCGGTCCGCTGCGAAGTTGTCCTTGCCGCACAGCAGGTAGTCGCAGATCCGGGCGACGTTGGGACGGGTGACGTCGAAACCGTCCGGCACCCTCAGCTCGAACCGCTGTGCTACAGACATCCCTGGCCCTTCGGGAGAGGTCCGTGTGGACGCCCTCGCGCCATTGCCAAGGCGATTGCGAGGGAACTCTATCGTGCCGATCGACGACGTAAATCAAACGATTGTTAGCTTTTTGGGGTACCGCCCGTTAAATGTGTGTCGGCGATGGCCGCGTGATATGCACTTTCGTGGCGTGCGCTACCGCGGCGAGGCGGCCAGCCGGGCTGCGGCGAGGATGAAAGTTTCATGGCGGCGCTTCCCGGCGCGCGGACGGCGGGTCAGGAGGGGGTGAGCGCGTGGCCGTTGACGCCCGTCTGGCGGCGGGTTAGCGGCAGCCTTGCCCGCGTTTGCTCGTCCGCCGGCGTGTTCACGACCAGCCGCGCGTCGGCCATGCCCGCTACTTGCAGTTCCGTGACAGTGAAGGTGAGCGGCCCGGCGACGGGATGGACGAAGGTGCGGACGCGCGGCTCCGCATCGGCAACCTCGTGCCGCGCCCACAGGTCCGCGAACTCGCCGCTGAGGGTGGACAGCCGCCGGATGTCCTCCTCCCACTCCCCGTCCCCGACGTGCCGGGCGTAGGCGGCGCGCATCCGCGCGACGAGGTAGCGCATCTCCTGTTCATACTGCGGGAACTTGGCACGCGTCGTCGGCTCGGTGAAACAGCACCACAGCGTGTTCCTGTGCACGCAGCGCATGGTGTGCCACTCCCAGAACAGGTCCTCGTACGCGTCGTTCGCGATGAGAAGGTCGAAGCGGCCGTTGGCCAGGCTGGCCGGCAGCGGGTCAAGCGAGTGGACGATCTGGCGGATCTCCGCGGGCACCGGGCCGCGACTGCCGCCGACCAGGGTCGGCGTCGCCTCCGCGAGCTGGTACAGGTGCTCCCGCTCGGCGTGGTCGAGACGAAGCGTCCTGGCCACCGCGTCAAGCACCTGGGCGCTCACGTTGATCTCGCGTCCCTGCTCAAGCCACGTGTACCAGGTGACGCCGACCCCGGCGATCAGCGCCACCTCCTCGCGGCGGAGCCCGGGCGTGCGCCGCCGCGCGCCGCGCGGCATGCCGAAATCCTCCGGTGACAGCCGTGCCCGGCGTGACTTGAGGAAACTGCCCAGTTCCTCACGGCGCCGCTCGACAACGACCGTCGGATGCTGCGTGGACTGCTGGCTGACCACGTAACCTTCCCCTCGTCCGCCTGCCAGGAGCCAGGCTAACCTGACCCACTGACATTTCTTCTTAGCCCGCTCGCCTAGGGCGCCGTAGGCCGGTGCCGGCCATCCACCGGCTTGCCCGAAAAGCCATACGCGATATATCGTGGATTGGCAGTATCGCTTCGGGCACGGAGGGCGCGCGATGGCTTCGGGATACGAGATGCGGGTGGGGGACGCCGAGCGGGAAGCTACCGCCGCCGAACTTCGCGAGCACTACGCGAGCGGGCGGCTGACGCTCGAAGAGCTCAACGAGCGCCTCGACAAGGCGCTCGCGGCCAAGACCCGTGGCGATCTGGACGGGCTGATGCGCGACCTGCCTTCGTCCCGGCCCCGGATGGCCGGACCCGCCGGGTCGGGCTGGAACCAGCCGCCCGGGTGGACGGGCCCAGGGTCCGGGGGGACCGGTCCGGGATCTGGATGGACAGGCCCGGGCTCGGGGTGGAGTGGCCCCGGGGCCGGGTGGGGCGCGAGCGCCGGCCGGCAGGCGGCCCGCTCGATCGGCGCGATCATCACGACAAGCATGCTGATCTGCGCGCTTATCCTCGTCGGTACCCTCGGCGTCTTCGGCATCGGCACCGGTCGGCCGATCGGCATCGCGCTGCTCTTCGCCGCGTTCGCGCTGCTGCGACGGCTGGTCTTCGGGCGCCGCGCCCGGGCCCGGGGACCACGGCGCCGCTGCCGCTAATCGGGGTGCGCTGAGGCTAATCCGAGCACACTGGTCTCGGCAAGTTATCGTGGCCCGGGTTCCCTCTCGCGCTACCTGCGACTTATCGTGGAGGGGACCGACCTTTCCGAGAAGCACGGGAAGCGCGATGGCGATGCGTTACTACGCCCCCATTTCCGGCCAGAACGGGGAACCGTTCCGGGCCATAGCACCGCATGGGCTGCGTGTTGGGCACGCGGAACGCGACGCCGCGGCGGCGGACCTCGGCGAGCACTACGTCGCTGGCAGGCTCACACTGGACGAACTGCACGAGCGCCTCGGCGCGGTGTTCGCCGCCAAGACGTACGGCCAGCTCACCAGGATCATGGCCGACCTGCCCCGGCTGCGGCGCCCTGGGCCGGCCAGACCACCGCAGGCGGCATGGGCCGGCGCCTACATGCCGCGGGCTGGCTTCCCGTCCTCACTCGATGAGCGGCGCAACACCACCCCGTCGGACCGGGCAGCCAGGTTCGCGGCCGTGTCACTGCTGGTCCTTGCCATGCTGATCTGGCTGTTCACCGCCCTGATCTTCGCAAGGCACGGCCTCTACCATCCGCAGGGGACGTTCGGGGGGCCGCATTAGCGGGCCGCGCCCGCCGGCTCCGGCCGGGCTATGACAGGACGCGCTGCGGCACGACCAGATAACGGAAGTCGTTTTCGGCGTGCGCGCCGCCGGACAGGCCCAGCGTGATCACGGCAGGCTTGCTGGCGCTTGTGAACCGGAGCCGGACCCGGGTGCTTGCCGGGACATGCGAGTCGGCGTGCGCCGGCCCCGGAGTGGCCACCGCGGCCGCGAGCACGCCGTCGAGCAGGTAGTGCGGGCTGAACGCGATGACCGGCTCGTCGCCGGTGAAGTCCGCGGGCACGGTCTCCCTGGCCCGCGCCTGGCCCTGGGTCGCCGCGCCGACCGTGACCCGCCCGGGCGCGAACGAAAGCTGCACCGGGGTACCGCGCTCGGCGACCAGTGACACCCGGCGCACGGCCTCGGCGAACGCCTCCGCGGGCAGTTCGGCGGTGCAGCCGAACTCTTCGGGGAAACGAGACCGGTACCTGATGAACTCCCCGGCGAGCAGCCGGGTGGTCAGCTTTCGCTCGCCGGCCTCGAAGCCGATCATGGCGTCGCCGCCGTCCGCGCCGCCTTCTCGCAGCAGGATCCGCACCGGCACGCCGGGACCCATCATCCGGGCCGCGTCGGCCAGCGTCCTCGCGGGCACCAGGACAGCGACCTTGCCATCGCCGCGCACCATGTCGCCGATCCCGGGCGCCGGCGTCCAGTCCAGGTCCCTGACCGCGAGCCGGTAGCGATCGGTGGCGGCGAGCGTCATCGACTCGGCGGTCAGCTCGAGGCTCACCGCGGTCAGCATCGGCAGCGTGTCATCGCGGCTGGCCGCCGGGGTGACCTGGCTGATCGCCGCGGCCAGCACAGCGCCGTCAGCCGTGCCGGCCAGCAGCGGCAGTTCTGGCAGGTCCGGGTATTCGGCGGGCGGCAGGGTCGCCACGGTGAACGCCGCCTCCCCGCATGTCATGCTCACCCCGTCAGGATCGTCGGCGAACTCGACCGGCAGCCCGGGCAGGCTCCTGATGATCTCCACCAGGAGCCGGCCGGGGACCAGGACCGCGCCTGGCTCGGCGACGTCGGCGGGGACGCGCATTCTGGCCGAGACCTCATAGTCGAAGCATGAAAGCGTCAGCCCGTCATCGCCGGCGGACAGCAGCAGCCCGCCGAGGACGGGGATCACCGGCCTGGTGGGCAGCGCGCGCGCCGCCCAGTTCACGGCCTCGGCTAGTGCTTCCCGCTCGACCCTGAATTTCATCCGACACCTCGCGCTCATCGTCCGACCCATGGCCGCCGCCCGCCCTCGCCCGGGCATCCCCTGTGCGGCGTCATAGTGAGCCATAGTGGCATGCCCCACTGACATTCGGCGGCGCTGCCGCACGGGATGCGCAGTCGGTAAGCGCTACGCCAGGTGCTCACCGTAAAACGCAAATATTTTCGCCCAGCCGTCCATGGCTGCCTCGGGCCTGTACGCGGGCCGGTTGACCGAGAAGAACGCATGCCCGGCGCCCTCGTAGCTGTGGAACTCATACGTCTTGCCGGCCGCCTTGAGCGCCGCCTCGAGTTCGGCTACCTGCTCAGGCGACGGGTACTGGTCGTCCGCGCCGAACAGCCCGAGCAGCGGGCAGGACAGGTCGGGCGTCTTGTCCACGATCGGACCGACCTTCAGCGGCAGTCCCGCGGGCGGGTCGCCCACGATGAAGGCGCCGTAGCAGTCCACCGCCGCGTCGAGCGGCAGGCTGACCGCGGCGAGGAACGACTGCCGCCCGCCGGAGCAGTAGCCGATCACGCCGACCTTGCCGTTGGCGGTGGGCAGCCCCTTCAGGTATGCGGCGGCGCCGGCCACGTCACCGACGAGCCGCTCGTCCGGCACTCCGCCCAGGGCACGCACGGCCGCGGCCGCGTCGTCCGGGCTGGCGCCCGGCGCCTCGCGCCAGTACAGGTTCGGCACGACGGCGTTGTAGCCGTGCACGGCGAACGTCCGGGCGATCTCCTTGGTGCCCGCGTCGTATCCCGGCATGTGATGGATCACCACCACGCCGCCGGCAGGCTTGCCCGGCTCGAGCGGCCTGGCCGAGTAAGCCTCGATCGTGTCGCCGCCGTGCCCGGTGATCGTGATGCTCTCCGCGATTATCGCGTCAGACATTGATAGGTCTCCTCGGTCGTATTCCGTTGTTAGTCCAGGCCGGGCGGCGCCGACTCGAGCACCGCCTCGATCGCCTTCATCAGGGCGCGCGCCGACTCGGCGCTCAGCTCGACCGCGACCCGGGCCGACGGCCCCTGCGCCGGAGCGAGGAAGTCGATGTTCAGCGTGTGTCCGTACGGCGCGTGAACCGGATGGTCGAAGTAGACGCTGCCTTCGGTGACCCGGAACCAGCCGGCTGTCCCCTTGGCGCTGCCGCTGACCGCGATCTTCTCTGTCAGGTACGTGCACATGTCCGCAAACCCTTCGCCAAACAGACGAAAACTCATGCCCGCATCCTTACCCAACGGGTCAAGCCGAATCATGCCACCTGACTTGTTAGCGCCGCGAACGAATCTGGCAGCAAACTCGCGGCGGCACGGCCTCACCGCGTGAGCAGGCGGAGCAGGTTGGCCCGGTAGACCAGGATGACCCAGCCGTCCAGCCGGTAGGTCGCGGCGGGTTTGCCGAAGAACCGCTCGAACGCGGCGGGCGGGTACTTCTGCGACGGGTCGGCGACCACGAACCTGGCGTCGTAGCGCGACGGGTCGTACCAGGAAGAATTGACCTCGAAGTGGGCACGCCCGACCGACGTCGTCCCCGGGTGAACCGAACGCAGCCTGACCTTGTCGCCCGACTGCAACGTTGCGGCGGCGCCATCCCAGTAGCCGGCAAGCCCGTAGGTCAGCCCGTGCTCCTCCAGCCACGTGGTGAGGGGCGCCGTGGCCGGCTTGTCAATGGGCCGGGCGGCGGCGAACGCCAGCGGCGCGGCCGCCGCGAGGGCGGCCACCGTGACCGCCGCGAACGCCGCCCGCGCGGCGATCCGCGCGGGCACCAGGCCCCGCGCCGCGAGCACCGCCGCGCAGGGCAGCACCCCGACGAGCTCGTGGGCGTTGCCGCGCACCGCGAACGTGGAGATCGCGTAAGTGCCAAGGTTGAACGCGATCGCGACGCCCAGCATCTGTTCGGCCCTGCTGGCCCGGCGCCACGCCCACGCCAGCCAGGCAAGGCCGCAAACCGCGGCCAGCAGGCAGATCAGCCCGAAGATGGTTCTCGGCATGCCCAGCATGGTGTCGGGCCCGGCGACCGCGCCGAAAACGATGCGGAGGTTCATCAAGGTGACCACCACATGGTGCGGCCAGCTGCCCACGGGTGCGACCTGCCCCCTCGTCGCGGCCATGGAAAACCCGCCAAGACCCGCGGTCACCGCGGCCATCAGCGCGGAGAGCGGCACCGACGCGGCGGCCGCCGCGACAAGCAAGGCGTCCGGGGAGCGGAGGCCGCGCGCCGCCACCGCGCGGTACCCGCATGCCAGCACGACCGCGGGAACCGCGACATAGCGCACGGTAAGGTCGCTGAACTGGCCAGCGGACAAGATCAGGAGCAACAGCGGCGCCGTGAACCGGCGCGCGGGCGCCCGGTCGATCAGCAGGAACGACCCGAGCATGAACACTGTGGTCCCGATGTGATCGGGCTCCTCGAGCACGAGATACGTGTACTTCACGCTGAGCGGCGCCGCCAGCACCATGAGGACCACCGCGCAGCGGACCGCCCTGGCCGGGCCGCGGCTGCCCGTCACGGCCAGGGCAACGACGCAGCCCGTGGCGAACGCGTAGGTGAGCGCGGAGGCGGCATGCGCGGCGAAATCTCCCAGCCCGAACAGCGCCTCGGTGACCGCGTTCAGCGGCAGTTCGAGGAAGTAGAAGTTCGCGTCGCCGATCTGCCAGCCGTGCAGCAGGAGGTGACCGTGCAGCAGGCCCCACCCCTGCAACGCGTTGTTCGCGCCATCAGAAATCACCCGCGAGCCGAGCGATATCCGCAGGTAAAGCAGGACTAGCGCTAAGCTGCCGCCGACCCACGTCGCGGCGGCCAGCCAGCGGCGCGCCGCGGGCCGCGTAGAGCGGAGCTGCTGACCCTCGGTCGTGCTCAGGAGAACGGGCGGCGCCTGTGTGTCCGACATGATTTAGCGCTCCCCCACTCCGCTCGCCCGCACAGATCGGGCTTCCCACGCAGCAGACATTACAGAACGCCGCCGCTTGGTGACGAATCTTTACCAGTTACCGAGGGTTGGCGCATAGGCGGAAATTCGTGCCCGAACCACCACCGCCCGGCCAGGACAACTTGGCGGTGGCAGACTCTTGCCCATGACCTACGCTGCCGCTCCTGACCGGTACGACGACAAGATGCCCTATCGCCGCTGCGGGCGCAGCGGCGTCAAGCTGCCCGAGGTCTCACTCGGGCTGTGGCAGAACTTCGGCGACGTGAGTCCGCTTGACGTGCAGCGGGCGATCCTGCGGCGCGCCTTCGACCTGGGCGTCACGCACTTCGACCTGGCTAACAACTACGGACCGCCGTTTGGAAGCGCGGAGATCAACTTCGGCCGGATCATGCGGGAGGACTTCCGCCCGTACCGCGACGAGCTGATCATCTCGACCAAGGCCGGCTACGACATGTGGCCAGGACCGTACGGCGAATGGGGCTCGCGCAAGTACCTGCTCGCCAGCCTGGACCAGTCGCTGCGCCGGATGGGCCTGGAGTACGTGGACATCTTCTACAGCCACAGGTTCGACCCGGACACCCCGCTTGAGGAGACGATGGGGGCGCTCGACTCCGCGGTGAAGTCGGGCAGGGCCCTGTACGCGGGCATCAGTTCCTATTCTCCCGAACGGACCCAGGACGCTGTCGCGATCCTCCGCTCGCTCGGCACTCCCCTGCTGATCCACCAGCCGTCGTACTCGATGCTGAACCGCTGGATCGAGGGCGGGCTGCTCGACGTCCTCGGTTCCGAGGGCGTCGGCTGCATCGCGTTCTCGCCGCTTGCCCAGGGCGTGCTGACCGGCAAGTACCTGAACGGGATACCCGAAGGCTCGCGGGCCAGCCTGAACGGCTCGCTGTCCAGCTCACAGCTGACCGAGAAGACGCTGGCGCATGTCCGGGCGCTGAACGAGATTGCCGCCGCGCGCGGCCAGAGCCTGGCACAGCTGGCGATCTCGTGGGTGCTGCGCGACGAGCGGGTCACCTCGGCGCTCATCGGCGCCAGCAGCGTAAGCCAGCTGGAGGAGAACCTGGCCGCGGCCGGCCAGACCACCTTCACCGCCGAGGAGATAGCGCGGATCGACGCGGACGCCGTGGAAACCGGCATCAACATCTGGTCCGCCTCCAGCGCCCACTAAGGGCCGCAGCGCCGACCTTGGGCTTACGGATTATTAACAAGCTGGTTTGGGTGTTGCGGCTGTGGCTGCGCTGGCGCGGCGCCTGGCCTGCGGCGGCGCGCCCGCAGACCTGCTGGCGCCAGGCGGGCACTTTACACAGCAGCCGCACTCCCATATCAGGACAAAGTGGACGCGAAAGTGGTCGTCTGCTGTGTAAAGCGAACGGGTGGGGCTGGTGTGACGCGACGGGTGGCGCCGTCGCGGGCTGCCGCCTGCGGGACGGCTCGTCACCCGGCTCGCGGCCCGTAGCCCGGCTACCGTGCTTGACATGAGCGACGCGGCACCGCCCGGCCACATCGTGGCCGCGCTGGCTCAGCTGAGAAAACTGGTCGCGCCCGGTGGCCGGGTGCTGCTGGGAGTGGGGTTCTGGGAACGGCGGCCGACCGCGGCGCAACTCGCCGCGATGTGGCCGGGCGCCTCCGCCGATGAGTTCTTTGACCTGGCAGGACTTACCGACGCCGCCGTTGACGCGGGATTTCGGCCCGTGTGATCGAGACCTCCAACTCCGACGAATGGGAGGAATTCGAGTCCGGCTACCAGGGTGCTGTCGAGCAGTGGCTCGCGGAGTGCGGCGACAGCCCGCTCGCGGAGCAGACCCGCCAGGAGGCCGACCGGCACCGGTCACATTGGCTGCGCGGCTATCGCGACGTCCTTGGCCAGGCGTATCTCACGCTGGCCCCAGCGGAGAGTTCAGGCCTGTTACGTACCGTTTCCTGGCGTTACGATCCGCTCAGGCGAGGATGAGCCTGATGGGGCGACTGCCGCCACGGCCTAGTCGTGGCGAGCTTGGGGAGGGTGGGCCATGGACGATTTCACGGGTATGGGACAGCCGGGTGGGGCGGCCGGCAGGAACCGGCGCGGCCTGCTGGCCGCCGGAGCGGGCGCGCTGGGCGTGCTGGCCGTCGAGGCGGTAGCCAACGCCTCGCCCGCCAGGGCCGACAACGGCCAGGCGGTGCTGCAGGGCGCCGACAACGGCCACCCCACCGCGCGGACCGCGGTGTTCACCCCCGGCAACAACGAGGTGGGGATCCTCGCCGACCCGAACTCCAGCGGCAAGGGGTCTCTCGGCGTTTACGGGATCGGGCAGAGCGCCGGGGTGCGCGGCGAAGGCTCAGTCGATGGTTACGGCCTCGTTGGAATCGGCGCCGGCCTCGGCTACGGGGTGGTCGCGCAGGGCGGCGACGCCGATGGCTGGGGAGTATCCGGCACCGGCGGCGGCAACGGCAACGGCGTGGCCGGCCAGGGCGGCGGGTTCGGCGCAGGCGTGGTCGGGTTCGGCGGCGGCGCCGGTGACGGCGGTCATGGGGTCGTCGGCCACGGCAACGTCACCGGCGCCGGTGTGTACGGCACAGGCGGTAACGACAACGGCACCGGGCTCGTCGGCGTGGGCGGGGGCAACAACGGCACCGGCCTCGTCGGGGAAGGCGCGGCCGGCGGCACCGGCGTGTTCGGCACCGGCGGGGCCACCAACGGCACCGGCCTCGTCGGCGTTGGCGGCGGCGGCGGCGCCGGCGTGCATGCCACGGGCGGGGCCACCAACGGCACCGGCGTAGCCGGCCAGGGCGGCGGCACCGCCCCAGGCGTGATCGGGTTCGGCGGCACCAGCGGCAACGGCGGTCACGGGGTCGTCGGCCACGGCAACTTCACCGGCACGGGCGTGCTCGGCACGGGCGGGGCCAACAACGGCACCGGCGTGCTCGGCACGGGCGGGGGCAACAACGGCACCGGCCTCGTCGGGGAAGGCGCGGCCGGCGGCACCGGCGTCTTCGGCACCGGCGGGGCCAGCAACGGCACCGGCCTCGTCGGCGTTGGCGGCGGCGGCGGCGCCGGCGTGCATGCCACGGGCGGGGCCACCAACGGCACCGGCGTCGTCGGCGTCGGCGGCGGCAGCGGTTCGGGCGTGTACGGCACGACCGCCCACACCGCCGCGGTAGGCGTGGTGGCGGCGAACACCGCGGGCGGCACGGCGCTGAAAGTGGAAGGAAAGGCCGCGTTTTCCCGAAGCGGCGCCGTCATCGTGCCGGCCGGCCATTCGTCGGTCACGCTGAACGTGTCCGGGCTGACCGCGGCCAGCCTGGTGCTGGCGAGCCTGCAGCAGTACCAAGCCGGGGTCCACGTGCTGGCCGCGGTGCCGGACGCCGCGGCCAGCACGTTCACGGTGCACCTGAGCAAGGCCGTCTCGGCCAGCACCAAAGTTGCATGGTTCGTCATCAACTAGCCGCGGCGGCGCCGGGCTAGACGGCTTGCGGGAAGGGTGCAGACGCGGGTGGGGTCGGGCTAGACGGCTTGCGGGAAGGTGAAGACGCGGGTGGGGTCGTATGTCTTCTTGATCTGGACCAGGCGGGCGTAGTTGGCGCCGTAGTAGGCCTGGCGCCAGTTCGTCAGGTCGGGATCGATGTAGTTCTGGTAGGCCTGGCCGCTGGCGTACGGGCGCATCGAGGACCAGAACGAGCGCAGCCACGCGTGCTGCCTGTTCACGCCGCCGGCGGCCGCGCCGAAGGTCCAGTCGGTGGTGTACTGGGCGCCGAACAGCGCGTTCCTGTGCACGAACGCGGTCGCGGCCGGCTTGACCCGGTTGACGGCGCCGCCGAGCGCGTCGAACGCGATTCCGCCGACGCCGCCCGCGGCGCCCGCCACGCCCTGCAGGCTCTGGACGCCGTGCAGCAGGGTGGCGATCCCGGCGTCGGTCAGCGGCCTGGTGAAGAAGTCGGACTTGGCGAACTGCGGCACACGGCTCAGTTGCCCGCCTGGGGACTGCCATGGCAGGTGGCAAGCCTGGTAGCCGAGCGAGCCGCAGCCCGCCTCAATCAGCATCGCGCTCAGGTAGGAGAACTGGTTCAAGAACGACCCGGACGGGTGCGAGCCGACCTTGGCGTAAAGCTCGTCGAGGAGGTTGGCCGCCCCGCCGATGCTGCCCAGGTAGCAGCCGCCGACGCTGACGGTGGGCACCGAACCGCCTGGCACCGCCGCCAGGTGCAGGTTGGACCACATCGCGTCAGGCGCGTGCGGCGCCCACGACTGCCACGCGGCGATGACGTTGGCGGCCTGCGGCCATGGCCAGGACAAGAAGAACAGCACGGGAGACGGCGCCGGATGCGTACGGAAGGTGAACGAGGTCGCGACGCCGAAGTTTCCGCCGCCGCCGCCCCGGCACGCCCAGTACAAGTCCGGGTGGTGGGTGGCGGTCGCCGTGTAGATGCTGCCGTTGGCGTTGACGATTTCGACGGACTCCAGGTGGTCGCAGGTCAGCCCGTAGGCGCGGGCTGTCACGCCGTTGCCGCCGCCGAGCGTCAGGCCCGCGATGCCTACCGTCGGGCACGATCCGCCCGGCACCGCGCGGCCGTGGCTGGCCAGCCCGTTGTAGAAGTCGATGAGCCGGGTGCCGGCGCCGACGATCGCCGAAGACCCTGACATGCGCACGCCCGACAGGTGGCTCACGTCGATGATCAGCCCGCTGGTCGACGACCAGCCGGCGTAGCTGTGCCCGCCAGACCGCGCCGCCACCGGCAGCTTGAACTTGCGCACGAAGGCGAGACAGGTCGCCACGTCGTGCGGGCTCGCCACGTAGGCGACGCCTGCCGGGCGGATGCCGTCGAAGCGCGGGTCGAACAGCCGCCGCGCGACGGTGTAGCCAGAGTCGCCTGGCCGCACCAGGCGGCCGGACAGGTCGCGGGCCAGGCCGGCCCAGTCTCCGGGGGTCGGCCCGGCGCTGGGCCGCGCGGTGCGCGCCGCCCGGGCGATGCCCGGGGCCGCCACAGCGGCGGCCCCGCCGGCGGCGATGCCCAGAACCGCCCGGCGGCTCAGGAAAGTCTCTCCAGGAGTGCTCACACCCCTATGACGGGCCCGCTCCCCGTTTGGTTGTGACCGCTAAGAACGAGACCTCCCGGACGTCACATCTACGCGAGCTATCGCGTCACTACTGCAGACCCGCGAGTCGAAGGCCGCGCGAAGGCGGCGCGGAGGCGAGCGGGGCAAGCAGAGACAGTTAGACGAACGGGAATAGCTTGAGTAGGTCAACTGTTTAGGAGGTCAGAAGTACTAGCGGGAGAGGTTACGCGGCACGTGAGCATCGACGTACAAGGACCTGGAGAGGCGCAGCCGGACGCGTCCGCGCTCGACCGGGAGATCGTCGAGGCGCTCGCCGACCTGGTAAAGCAGGCCGGCGCCATCACCCAGTCGATCGCGGCCAGCTTCGGCGTGGCGCCACATGACCTGTTGGCGCTGTTCAAGCTGGACGGGGTGCTGACGATGAAGGAACTGGCGCAGCGAATGAGCTGCGACGCGTCCTTCGTCACGGTCGTCGCGGACACGCTGGAGCGTGAGGGGCTCGCACGGCGCGCGCCCAGCCAGCGTGACCGCCGGGTGAAGAACCTTCTCCTCACGCCCGAAGGCATCGCCGCGAAGGAACGGCTGATGCGTGAGCTCGCCACCAGGATGCCCTGGTGCACCGCGCTCGACGACACCGAACGGCAGTGCTTCCTCGGCCTGCTCAACAAGATGCTGGCAAGCAGCCGCTGCGGCGCGCAGATCGCCGGCAAGAGCGGGTTGCCGGGGAGAGACGGGACCGCTCGTTCGGAGTAGAAAAAAGGCTTTTGACTTTCGGGAATCCGATCAAAAGGGGAATCGCTTTGTCTGCAACCGCACGCCAGACGGGGAGCGCGCCCGCGACAACGGCAGTCGCCAGCAAACAGCAGGCGGCGGCGCCGCGTCGGCTCGGGCTCGCGCTGGCCGTGATCGCGACCGCACAGCTCATGGTCGTGCTCGACGCCACCATCGTGAACGTGGCGCTGCCGCACATTCAGGACGCGCTGCACTTTTCCGGAACCAACCTCGAATGGGTCGTCAACGCGTACGCGCTCGCCTTCGGCGGGCTGCTGCTGCTCGGCGGCCGGTCCGGCGACCTACTGGGGCGTCGCCGGATCTTCATTTTCGGCATCCTGCTCTTCACCGGCGCATCGCTGCTCGGCGGGTTCGCCACTAGTCAGGCCTGGCTGCTCGGCGCCCGCGTGCTGCAAGGCATCGGCGGGGCGTTCGCGGCCCCGACCTCGCTGTCGCTGATCGCGGTCACCTTCCCTGAAGGCAGGCCACGGAACAGGGCGATGGGCGTCTACGCGGCGATGAGCATCTCCGGCGCGGCCGTAGGGCTGATCGCCGGCGGCCTGTTGACCAGCTACGCCAACTGGCGGTGGGTGTTTTTCGTGAACGTGCCGATCGGCCTGGCCGTCGCGCTGCTCGCGCCGCGCGTGCTGGGCGAGTCCGAGCGGCGGCCTGGCAAGTTCGACCTGCCTGGCGCGATCACCGGGTCGCTGGGGATCGCCGCCCTCGTGTACGGCCTGTCCAACGCTGCGACCACGGCGAACGGACTCTCCCACTGGGGTGACACCAAGGTGGTGGCGTCGCTGGTGGCCGCGGTGGTGCTGCTCGTGACATTCGGCTTCATCGAGGTGCGCAGCAAGCACGCGCTCGTCCCGATCCGGGTGCTGCGGTCGCGTAGCCGCACCGGGTCGTACCTGATCAGCCTCTGCGTGGGCACCGCGATCTTCGGGATGTTCTTCTTCCTGACTGTCTTCGTGCAGACCGTCTGGGGGTTCAGCCCGCTGCGCACCGGACTGTCATACCTGCCGATGGTGGCGACGATCATGCTCGCGTCCGGGGTGGCTTCGCAGTTCGTGGCGCGGATCGGTGCCAGGCCGCTGGCGATCACCGGATCCGCGCTGGCAGCCGGCGGCATGCTGTGGCTGTCGCAGGTGACCGAGCACAGCACCTACGTGGGCGGCCTGCTCGGCCCGATGATGATCGTTGGCTTCGGGATGGGGCTGATCTTCGTTCCGATGTCGCTGGTCGCGCTGGCTGGCGTGCCTAACAGCGACGCGGGCGTGGCGTCCTCGCTGCTGAACACGGGCCAGCAGGTCGGCGGGTCGATCGGGCTCGCGCTGCTCGGCACCGTGGCATGGAGCGCGGTCGCCAGCAGCCTGCGCTCGGCGTCCGCCGCGGCCGCGCACGCGCCCGCAGCGGCGACAGCGCACCTGACCAAGGCGCAGGAGGTCGCGGCGCAGACGGCCGTCGGCCACCACGCGCTCGCTTACGGGTTCTCCCGCGGCTACCTGGTGTCGGCGGCGGTCGCGCTGCTGGCCCTCGTCATCGCCGTGGTGATGATCCGGATCAAGCGCGAGGAGCTGGCCGGGATCAACCCGATGGCCGCACCGACGGACTAGGAATTCGGCTGGCGAGCTGGCCGGTTAGGGTTTGCTGACGGCAACCCTAACCGGCCTTCTCGTTTCCGGAGGTACCTGGCATGGCACGGCTTCCCTACGTGGCGCCTCCTGGCGCCGTGACCGAACGGATCCGGGCTCGGCGCGGCGGCACGCTGGTGGCGCTCGACGGGGTGCTGCTGCATAGCCCGGAGATGGCCGACGGATGGAACAGCATGCTCGGCGCGGTGCGCGGCCAGTCCACGCTGGCGCCGGACATCAGGGAGCTAGCCATCCTCGTGGTCGCCGCGCGGAACGGCGCTGACTACGAGTGGGTCGCGCACGAGCCGCTGGCCAGGCAGGCGGGGCTCGGCGACGAGCAGATCGAAGCCATCCGGGCGGGCGGCCAGGCCGGCGGCGGGACGTTCAGCGCGGCGCAGCGGGCGGCGCTCGACTACGCCGACGCGAGCACGGTTCACGTGACTGTCCCGGCGGAAATTTTCGCGGCCGTGCGCACCCATTTCAGCGAGCGGGAGACGCTCGAACTCACCGTAACTGTGGCGGCGTACAACATGGTCTCACGTGTGCTTGTGGCCCTCGAGGTAAGGCCGGGCGACAATCCCTTCCGGGAGGGTTGAGCCGCTGCCGCGGCACTGCCCCCGGCTACGATCGTATATATGGCTGACGGTCTGCTGTTCGTGTATTCCGACCCGGGACCCGTCCCGGTGGCCGAATACAACGACTGGTACGACAACGAGCACGTCCCCGCGCGGCTGACCGTTCCCGGCATCAGCGCCGCGTACAGGTTCCGCACGCTCGACGACCAGGCGCCGCGGTGGCTGGCGTACTACGAGATGAAATCCGGCGTGCTGGAAAGCGCGGAGTACAAGGAACTGGCAGCCTCCGCCACCGCGCGGGAGAAGTCGATCATGTCGCAGCTCGCGACGCTCGACCGCCGGGTGTACGAGCTGATCAGCGACGACGGCTCGCCGTCAGAAGGCGCGCCGCCCGTCGTGCTCGCGGTGTCGCTGTCGGTTCCGCGCGGCAAGGACGACGACCTGGCGGCCTACTACGCGCAGGAGCACATCCCCATGCTGCTCGCGGTGCCCGGCTGGCGGCGGGTCAGGCGGTTCCGGCTGACCGGGGGCACCGCGCCGGCTTACCTGACGCTGCACGAGATCGCGGACCGTTCGGTGTTCGAGCAGGACAGCTACCGCGCCGCCGTGTCCACACCGTGGATGAAGCGCGTCGTTGACTCGGCGATCGGCAGGGAACGGCGCCTGTTCGGCATCCACAAGTCGTTCGGCGACTAGGGCGAGTCTTCGCGATCGGCGTTCCACGACACTGTCGGGTGTTTTGTCCGGTTTATGACCATTTTGTGCTACGGCAGACAAGCCGAAACGATCGACTCGATAATAAGTTTGCAGTTTGCTGTGCTATGGCACAATGCCGCTTAGCTTGCTAGGCCTGGCTTCGTCGGCGGCAGTTCCTGGGCGCCACGGGGTTCACCGGATGCGACTGCCGGTGCCGGAGGGACGGCTGAGCTCGGTGCCGAGTG